>Ga0214923_10007857_pt1 | contig 11510 bp, 7 predicted proteins | sample LL1510_MetaG_FD_177993 | JGI IMG/M metagenome (GOLD analysis project Ga0214923, IMG submission 177993) | Freshwater microbial communities from Lake Lanier, Atlanta, Georgia, United States - LL-1510 | ecosystem: Environmental > Aquatic > Freshwater > Lake | place: USA: Georgia | collected 2015-10-15 | reverse complement strand
CATTATATAAACAAGAAAATCTATATATTAGAAATTAATGGTTTCCAATTTGGATTTAAGGAAATTCTATTAATTTTATATAAATGGACGGCGATAGAATTGCAATTATTTTCTTTGGTAGATTTAATATCTTTTATGGATAATTTTAGGTCGTCAATAATTTTTTGGTGTTGAGGTTTATGTAATGAGGTGCAAACAATGCCTGTTTTTTTGCCAAATGCTTCACCTGGTGTAAGTATTTTAAAAACATTTCGTTTATTTTTCTTTTCTTTATCTGTAAATATTGGAACAAACAAGCCCCAATGAGTTTTTTCATTTTTCATATCAGGCACAACAATTTCTTTTCTATTTTTTTTAAGTTGATCTAATTGTTTAGCTGTTAAAGATTTATAATTACCGTTATTATATAATAATGGTTCGAATTCATCATTAAAAATATTGACAAATCCTATATATTTATCTGTTAAACCAATTGGTATTTCTTTGCCGGCAATTAAAACCCCTTCACGATAAAGACAAGTAGCTATGAAATTATCAATTTCTGATAAAGTTTTTGTAGATAAAATTTTATTAATTATAAAATAAAAAGTTGTTAGATCTAACGAGGAATATAACGCGATTATAGCATTGTTAAGTGGCATTTCTTTAATTTTGACAAAATCTTTATAAAATTGTGTATTATCTGTTTTAATTTCTTCTTTAATATTATCGACATCATTTTTAATTAATGCAATTTTAAGAGGAATATTATTAATGACTTTAGTTATATGTATTCCATCTTCATGAGGTATTAAAAAATATCCATCAATAATAATATTAGGATAAATACTAATACTAATTGTATACATTAAGATATCATAATCAACCGTTGAAAACAGTTCTTTAATTTCATTATGAGTAATAAAAAATATATTTTTATTTATATATTGAATTAAAATATTTCTTAATTTCATTTGAGTATTTAAAGCCAGATGTTTATAAATATCTTGTCTAAATCCGCGTTTGTCTTCTTTGTATTTGGTTATATTACAATGAGGTTCAAAAACGGGATCATCGCCTAATTCATATTTAATATCAAAACCTTGTGAGGTTTTGATATCAATTTTACCTAATTTAAACATCGATTTAGGAAAATAATTAATAGCCTTAAATAAACTGCAATCGATAGAATTACTTCTAATGATATTATCAACGATGAATGATTGATATAATTTACGGGATGAAATACGATATGCATGAACGTCGGCTGTTTCTTTATTATAGTTATTAATAGCACAATGCATATAAACTGTTACATTCCTATTTTCAATTGAAAGATTTTTATGACTGCAATTTCTAATGCCTCTTCCAATAATTTGATCTATTCTATTAAAATGATACCAAGCTTCTAATAAATGAATTTCTCTAACATTAAAAACGCTCAAACCTTCGCCAGCAACTGGAGACATTAAAACGACTTTTATTTGTTCGCCATTAATATTATTGGGATTATTGATAATATTAATTAATTTGGCAATAGAAGTTCCGCCCATAATGTCATCATCACTTGTTAAAATACAATAACGAGGAATAGTAATATTTTTATATTTAGGTGGATTGTCGATAATAGTCGATTTTTCAAGAATATTCTCTGTGCCATATCTTGAAAATCCTAGATGTTCCAGAGAAATGGCAGTTGGAATTAATCCAGAATGTAAATATTTAGAATAGATAATTATAATACCTTCAGTTTTTCTAATAATATTCATAATATTTAAAATTTTGCCTGAATATAACCCTAAATTATTTTCATCAGGCATTAAGGCGTTATTGTAAGTTGGATTATAGTTAAATGAATAACTGTCATCTTTTACTCTAAAAAAATTATAGAACCCTTTACTGCCTATTTTATCTCCATAAACTATATTCATAGGTTGTAAGCCTTTAAAATTATTTTGAATATCTTCATTTACAAGTTTAATATTTTCTAAATATTGTAATTGTTTTTTTCCTAATTTAGATATAACTATTCCGTCTGTTACTTTATCAACCCAATTTTTATCAGCCGTATCTATTGGATTACCGTTTTCTGTTAAAGGTATTACTTTATCTAAAATAGGTATTTTGCTTAATTTTGGAGATAGTTTAAATGCAAAATTGAATGGATTTTTACCGCGTAAATAAGAAATGTATTGGGATGCCATCTTTTCTAAAAATAATTTAGCATCGGCATATAATTCATTATTTTCATCAAAAATTTTAGAAACTACTTTATAATCGGTTCTTTTATCATTTAATAATAAAAGTTCAATTAAATCAAATATATCACTGGGTTCATTATACATAGGCGTAGCAGATAATAAGATCATACGATTATTAACGCCATTTTTAGCGACTTCTGTGAGAGAATTATAAACTCGTTTTTTATCTTCGCTATTTCCTTGTCTTATATTGTGTGCTTCATCGACAATAATAACTTTATCAGTTGGAACTTTACCTTTATTAATATAATTAGTTTCATAAAAATTAGCAAAACCTTCATAAGTAAAAATATTATATCTTGATTTGATTAATTTCTTAATGCGTTTATCTATTTCTGCTTCTGGTGTCGTATCAATGATATTAGCTAATTTAACATATAAATCGCCAGTGCATTGATTAGCAATTGTTTTATAATCCATTTTTTTAAAAATTTGTTGTTTAAATCCTTCTTCGACGGCTTGAGGCATAATTACCCATATTTTAGGTTCATCATAACTATTATGAGAAATTAGGAAATTTTCAGCGATCGTTATAGCGGTACAAGTTTTGCCAACACCAACAGAATAATAAATCAACATACTTTTATAGGGCATTCTATAGGACAAATAATGACCCATTAAATATTGAAAAAATGATTTATCAAAACCAGTACATAATTCATTAGCTTTTTTTTCAAAATCGTCAATAGTCAAAATATCATTATAATCATAAATCTTATGCATATTAATTTCTTTCAATGCCATTAATTTATTTCTAAATTCAGGATCTTCTATAGATGGATAATAAACAGTATCATTTGTTTTATCATCGTCGTCGTGTTCTTCAATTATATTTTTAGAAATAGTTGTATCTTTATTTTTAATAATAGTTTTATCTTTCTTTGGTTGAATTGATTTTGTTGTTGTTGCTGCCGTTGCTGCTAAAATTGCGGGACATTCTTCATTGAATTCTTTATAAATTCTGCTGTTTTCATTGATATTATAATTGGAAATAGGATTTTTGAATTTATTTTTCATCCATAATTCGCATAATTCGGCAGTTAGAGGTTTAGAAAGAACTGATTTTTTTTTGATAGGTATTATATCTTCTTTTTTAATTTCTTCAATTTTGACAGTGGCGCAAAGTTTTTCTAATTCATTATATTTGGCACTAAATTTTTTAATACTATAATTTGTAATAGGATTAATTGGTTTAGCAGGATTTGCTAATTTATTTTTATTCCATTCAGTACAAATTTGAGTGGTACTTTTATGTACTTTCTTTTCCATAATTTTTATTCTATTTGATTAAATGGAAATAAATTTATTTATTGCTTTTTAGTAGTTTTTTTACACAATTTATTTAATTCTTTATATTTTGGACCATTCAGTTTAATTGGTTTTTTTGTTAAAGGGTTTATTAAATTGTTTGGACTATTTTTTTTAATTTCATTCCATTTTTCGCATATGTCATCAAATGTAACTGATTTTTCCTTTTTAGTATTGCATATTTTATCATATTTTTTATATATAGGTCCAGTTTTACTTATTATTCTTCCAGTTGTTGGATTTATAGTTTTGCGTCTCAACCATTTATCGCACAATTCTTTATTATCAGTTTCTAATTGTTGTTTATTATTTTTCTTATTTATTTTTACCATGTTATTTACAGGCACGCCTTTACAATGTTTATTTAAATTATTATATGTAACGCCATTAACCTTAATGTGTTTATTAGAATATGGATTATAAGGATTTTTTGGATATTTCAATTTGATAAATTCCCATTGACTACATTTATTAATTAAATCCTCATCAAAATCAACAGTAGTTTTATTTGATGATTTAGATCTTGATTTTATAATTAGTGGTGTAGAACTTGAAATTATTTCTGGTTCATTTGATGATAATGATTCATAATTAGATGATTTAGATTTTGATCTTGATTTAGGTGATAACGATTCATAATTAGATAATTTAGAATTTGATCTTGATTTAGGTGATAATGATTCATAATTAGATGATTTTGATTTAGGTGATAATGATTCATAATTAGATTTTGATTTTGATCTTGATTTAGGTGATAATGATTCATAATTAGATGATTTAGATTTTGGTGATTTCGGTGATTTAGGTGATTTAGGTGATAATGATTTATAACTTGAAGAATCAATTGTTTTATATGTTCTAATACTTGGTGCAGTGTTATATGATGATTTAGAAGAAGCAGATAAATCTTTTTGAGATAAAAATTCTGCTGGATTTACTGTATATAATAATTTTTCACCATTTATATTATATGTATTTCCGTCTTTATCTAAAAAATATATGACTTCATAGGGATTAGGGTGTACTGGATATGTTATTGGTTTTGTTATTGGATATAATTTTTTTTCTTTTGAATATTGAATTGTTTTATATAATGGTATTTTAGGAGGTTTAAATATATTTACATTTTCTTTTGGTGATTTTGCAAACAGATTATTTTTAATTCCATATTTAGTTTCTTCCATATATGACGGAATAATTTTAGGTTCTTCAAAAAATATCTGGTCTTTTCTTAATTTAGCCATTTCTATTTAATATAACTTTATTTTTTATTGACTTCCTTAACTTTCTTGACTTTAGGTTCTTTAGCGTCTTTGACTTCTTTAACTTTCTTGACTTTAGGTTCAGCTTCTTTGACTTTCTTGACTTTAGGTTCTTTGACTTCTTTAACTTTCTTGACTTTAGGTTCTTTAGCGTCTTTAACTTCTTTAACTTTCTTGACTTTAGGTTCTTTGACTTCCTTAACTTTCTTGACTTTAGGTTCTTTGACTTCCTTAACTTTCTTGACTTTAGGTTCTTTGACTTTTTTAGGACTTTCATATTTGGAGGGGACATTCTCGCATTGTTTATCTAAATGTTGATATTTTGCTTTAATAATTTTCCATAAATTACAATCATTTATTAATTTTTTATCATATATAATAGGACTATTACTTAAAGATTTATAAGATTTTTTTGAAGAAGATGAACGGGATTTATCATATATAATAGGACTATTACTTAAAGATTTATAAGAATTTTTTGAAGAAGATGAACGCGATCTATCATTTATTATTTGTCTTACTTTAGGGTCATTTTCTTTTAATCTTTTTAATATATTATCAACTCTAGAATTTAATCTATCGTTAGATGATGATCTATCTTCGTGATTTCCTTTATTATAGGTTTTAAACAACTTCGCTAAATAATCCATATTATCTATCTATTTGATAGATATGAAAAAAATAAATTTAGATAATTATTTTATAGTATTTTCATATTCTTTAATTTTGCTATTTGCATATTTAAATAATGATATACGTTCTGTGTTATAGCATTTTATATGCGATAAAACGTCATTATAATTATACCATTTTATTGCGCGTATTTCTCTAACTTGTTCTAAACAACTATTATCTATTTTAATATTAACTTTATTATTTTTAATTTTAGCAATAAAATAAACATGTTTATACATAATACCGTTAGTACCAAAAAAAATTTCTTCAAATGGTAAAATTTCTTTATTAATAATGATTTCACTGTTTAAAATACGCGTTTCTTCATAAAATTCGCGTATAGCGCAATCCAGATCACTTTCTTTAATTTTGCGACGGCCTTTTGGAAATCCCCATTCTTGTTCGTTAAAAATAGATTTAATGGAAAGAATATAATTTTTTAAAAAATTGGTTTCATTTAAAGAATTGAATTTATATTTGGATTCATAAAATTCTTTTGTGTAATTTTTATTAATATTATGTTCGTTTTGAAACCATAAATAATTCCATATATCATCAAATTGTAATGTTTCAATCATGTTTCTTTCACTTATAGTCATGTTCATCAACAATTGTTTAATATATTCTAAATTGGTAATTTCATATTTACCGCGTATAAATTCCATAAATGATAAACTATCTTTGCGCTGTATCATTAAAAATTTTATTTCATCATTTTCTATTTTATAGCAAATAAGCCCGAAGCTCATTATAGGATGGGGACAATTTTTATAAATATGGCCTAATAATCCACAATTTCTACATAAATGAGGTTTAAAATTATTCATTATTATTTGTTTATTTACATTATTATTAAATAATTAATATTTTCTTAAATTAAAGTTTTAAGTATTTATAAAGGACTATTAGCAGCAACACTTGAATATAATTTTCCTACTGTAGCATTTATACCATCACTTAAAAATGAACCTATTGAAGATTGTCCGAAACCTTCAAAACTTTCAACCGAACTATGATTTGTAAATAATGATCTTGTTGCGGGAGGAGGTGGTGGTTGTGATGATTGTGGTGGTTGTGATGCGGGAGGAGGTGGTGGTTGATTATTATTTGTAAAATATGCAGTAACGTCTTCAGGTGAAGGTTTTGAAGGTGGAGCAGCAGAAGCAGGACCAGCAGGACCAGATTGAGAATTAACTTGAGAAGGAGGAGGAACTATAAAATTTCTATAATTGCTATCATCCATATTTGCTGTAGAAGAATCTGAACCTTGTGTTGAGCCAGGATAAGATGTTAATATAGGAACGTTAAAAAATTTTTCAATTTCTTTTTGTTTAACTTCTTGGGTAGTAATAATTTCTTTAGCAACATTATTTGAGGTTTCTGCGGGTAATTTATTTCTTGCTTCCTCATCATTAATATTATCGATAGCACTATTATAAGTAAATAGAGATATTAATGATATGACTACAATAAATATACAATAAATAATTATAAATGCAGCCAATACCCATGCGAATGCATAACACCACCAGCGGTTCGGTTCAGTGCCACCGGTAACAATGCAAGTTAGTTCGAAAAGAGTTAAGAAAATAGAAGGTAATAGAGTTACAATCACGAATAGTACTATTAAAATACGATTTCCTACAGAAACATCAGTGGCTGTTAATAAAATAGTAATACAAATAGCAATTATAGCTGCTATAATCGCATAAGCAGTATATAATGATTGATCTGAACCGAAGAAAGCATCATAAAAACCCATTATAAATTATATTCTTATTCTATAAGAAAAGAAAGAATAAAAAAAATGATTATATAAGTATAAATTAAAAATTATATAATTATTGAAAATGGGTATTCCTTATTATTTTTATTATTTGACAATTAAATATGATAATATAATTATCAAGAAATTGCCAAAATTGATAGATATATATGCCATAGATTTTAACGGAATAATACATCCCGAAGCGGCAAAAGAAACAAACGAAGACCAATTAATAAAAAATTTATGGGCTAAAATAGAATATTACAATTCTATATATAATCCAAATAAATTAATTGTTTGTATTGATGGTGTAGCACCTTTAGCAAAAATCAATCAACAAAGAAAACGTCGTTATTTAAATTTTTATAGAAATAAAATAGATAAAATTATATCTTCGTGGGATACTAATGCTATTTCTCCTGGAACTAAATTTATGCATAAATTAGATGATTATATATCTACGCATAATACCAAATACATATTTTCGGGTAGTAATGATGAAGGAGAAGGCGAACACAAAATTTTTAAATTAATTCAAAACGAAGATGAAAATAAAACAATAGTTATTAATGGATTAGATGCGGATTTAATAATATTATCATTAATATCTGGAAAAAATAATATTTATTTAATGAGAGAAAATAAAGGCGCAATTACATATTTAAATATAAATAATTTAAAGACGGCATTAATAGCAGAATTAAAGCCTAAATGGAATATTGAAAATGACATTGATTTAATTGAAAGTTATTGCGTTATGTGTTCTATTTTAGGTAATGATTTTATACCACATATTTTAAATTTGAATATTAAATCGGGTGGATTAGATAGATTAATTACTATAACCGAACAAGCCATTAAAAATAATGGTCCATTAGTAGAAAACAATAAAATAAATCAATCGACATTAATTGAAATATTTACAAAAATAGCAGAAACAGAAGATAATGATATTATCGCGATCGTAAATAGTGAAATTGAGAGAAAACCCAGAGATTTTACTTTAGCTAGTCAAGAATATGCAATAAAGAACAAAGATAACACATTATTTGATATTTATAATAATGCTAAAAAATGGCGTTATTATTATTATCGAAATTTATTTGATATTAATATTAATATTGACAGTACATCGTCAGTAAGTGCTAATTTCATTAAAGGTATATATTGGACTTATAATTATTATAAGAAATTTGATTTAGATTATACTTGGTATTATCCTTATACATATCCGCCAACAGCTAAGGACATTAGCAATTATTTAAAGGCCAATAATACAATAAAAGAAATTGAATTAAAAGGCAATTATCTAACAACCAAAATGCAATTATTATTAATATTACCGATTTATAGTATTGATTTAATTGATGATGATTATAAGAAATATATGACAGATATTTCAGCGGGTATGAAACATTTATATCCGAAAGAATATAAAATTCAAACCTTATTCAAAACACATCTATGGGAATGCTGTCCTATTTTACCTATTATTAACATAGATAAAATAAACAAAAACAAATAAATTATAACTTTATGGATAATTGCTGTTAAACTATCTTATACAAGATATGGAAACATTATGCGAATATTTAATATCTTTAATTAAAAAATGATTGCTGGTAACATAATTACAGAGAATAATCACACAAATACCCTATTCAATTTAATGAATAGTTCTATATTCTTATTCTATTATAATAAAATAAAATAATCTTTATATAAAAATAATTCTTGTTAGATTTTATAATTAAATGGAAACTACTAATAATGCAAATCTAGATTTATTTATACAATTAGTTAGGGGAATAGATAAATGCACTTTAACAGATTTATTAAATAAATCATGGGATATGGATGAATTAAAAACAATAGCTATAATATTTAATTCGAGAGATAGAATAGGCGGTAAAAAGGAAAAAGACATAAGTAATTTTTGTTTATCGTGGTTAAAAAAAAATCATAATAAAATTTATAAATTAAATGTATTAACATATATAAATAAATATGGTTGTTGGAATGATTTAAATTATATAATCAAATACAATTATAAAAACAATTATGAATATAAATTATTTGCCAATCAATTGAAGGCTGATAAGGAGGCTTTAGAAGATGATAAAGATATTTCATTGTGCGCTAAATGGGTAATAAATTCAAATACGGATAAAACCATAAAAATAGCAAGATATTTATTTGATGACATTAAAAATTATCATGAAAAATATAGAAAAGAATATTTAAAACCATTGCGTAAGAAATTAGAATTAGTAGAAACTAAAATATGCAAGAATGAATGGGATAATATAGATTATGGTAAAATACCGGCAGGATCTCTAAAATATTATAAAAAACTTTTTATTAAAAAAGATAATTTGAGATATTCCAATTTTATTAAAGATCTTAAAGATAATAATAAAAAAATAAAAATAACAGGCTTATTACCTCATCAAATTATAAAAATATATTTGAATAATATGCATAACGATGATATCGACGAAACATTAGAATTAGAATGGAAAACTTTAATTTCTTTTTATGACAATGAAAATAATAATAATAACGATGATATGATTATACCTATTGTAGATGTGTCGGGATCTATGTTTTGTTCTAAACCTAATTCCGTTATGCCTGTGGAGGTTTCAATAGCTTTAGGATTATTATTAGCTGAATTGAATAAAGGTATATATCATAATAAAATAATAACATTCTCGGAGAAACCACAGATATTTGAAATTCGAGGCGAAACATTAAAAGATAAAATTAAATGTATTAGAACATGTGATATGGGTTTTAATACAAATTTTTTAAAAATAGCTGATCTACTGATTAATAACAACCTTAGATGCAATAGATTAATATGTTTTACAGATATGCAATTTGATGCAGGACAACATCATAATTTATTTATAGAAAAATTTAAAAATAATAATTTACCGGTTCCACAGTTAATTTATTGGAATTTGAGCGGACAATTTAATAATTTTCCTATTAATGACATAAATACAAATACATCGATATTATCTGGATTTTCAGAACAATTTATAAAAATTATTCTGGAAAATGAACCACTAGACCCGCCAAAAATCATGAATAAAATACTCGAACCATATTATGAATTTATAAAGATTTAAAGGTTTAAATATAACTCTTTAAATAATTTTAAAATATGCAAACAAAGATAGAAATACAAGATAATATACAATCATTTAAAATAAATGAAGGTAATACATATAATTATAATTCAAATACCAAAACTTCTGTTATTACCACTTTCAATTCAACTTCTAATCCCAAACCAAGTTCTATTTCTATTTTAAATCCAAATCCAAAGCCTAATGGCTGGTGGTATCCGTCTAAGAATGGTAAAAAGAGAATATTATGGGCTGGAACACATATTCATCAGAGTAATGGATATAGTAGGGTAATGTATTATATTACAAAATATTTAGGTAATTATGATGATATAGAATTAACAATTTATGGATTTCAAAATTTTAATGTATGCGAAGGACAGAAATTTATAAGAAATGAAATTAATTCAAATGTTGTTGTTTATGATGCTTACGAACATGAGAACCCGAAAAGAAACGGATTTGGAGAAAAAGAAATTGGTGATTATATAAAAAAACATCCTCAAGACGTTATTATTATTTTCAATGATGCTATAATAACAACAACATTAACAGCAACTATTATTAATGAATGTGGGGATCAGCGTAAAAATTTCAAATTAATTTCATATATGGATCAAGTTTATTTTTATCAGAAAAAACAATATATAGAAATATTAAATATTTATTATGATGCTATAATTGCTTTTACACCTTATTGGAAGGAAATAGCCTATAAATTAGGTATCCGTAAAACGATGGATATTTATGTTTTTCCTCATGGTTTCGACCATAATTTATATTATCCTATAGATCAGAAAATCGCAAGATGTTATAATAATTACAATGATGAAGATTTTATGGTTTTAAATTTAAATAGAAATCAACCTAGAAAAAGATGGGATACAACTTTAATTGCATGGGTTGAATTTGTTGAACGCCATTATAATGTTAATGTAACAAAGACATTAACTAAAAATGATTGTAAAATAAATAAACACACATCACGACCTGTTAAATTAGTTATTGGCACTTCACTTGATAGTTATTGGGATTTGATGGATATTATAGAAACTGAAGTTAAATTTAGAAATGTTCCATTAGAATATGTTAAAAATACTATTATAACTGTCAATTCTCC
>Ga0214923_10007856_pt1 | contig 11513 bp, 9 predicted proteins | sample LL1510_MetaG_FD_177993 | JGI IMG/M metagenome (GOLD analysis project Ga0214923, IMG submission 177993) | Freshwater microbial communities from Lake Lanier, Atlanta, Georgia, United States - LL-1510 | ecosystem: Environmental > Aquatic > Freshwater > Lake | place: USA: Georgia | collected 2015-10-15 | reverse complement strand
GCAACGAAAAAAGAAAAACAAAAACTAGGACAAGATTTCACGCAACGTAAATCTTTCAACTTTACCAACGTACGCAAAGAGGCAAAAGCGGGTGCCAAACCACACCTATGGAACATATCCAATTGGGCAGCAACCTATGCGTATGCAGAAAATTTAAAACGTGATTTCAATATTGCGCAAGACTTAACTAAAACATGGACAGGGTCTTTGAATTACAATTATACCTTTCCTGGTAAAGCGATTGAGCCTTTTAAAAAATGGAAAGCTATCGAAAAATCAAAATGGTTGCAATTGGTTCGCGAATTCAATTTATTCTTAATGCCTAAGAACATTGCGTTCACAAATGATTATTCACGTATTTACAACCAACGACAAGTACGAAATGTAGCTTTCCCGGATGTGAACTTGGATCCTGTTTATTTGAAAAAATTCAACTGGAATAGAAATTATCAAATTGGCTATGATTTAACCAAAAACATCAAGGCAACTTTCAACGCAACGAATAGCGCTATTTTCGAAGAAGGAAATCACGGTGTTGACCGCGTAAACAATCCAGAAGGTTATCGTGAGTTTGTAGATACTTTGAAATCGCAAATCAAGTCTTTCGGTAAAACAATGGAATACACGCACAATTACAGTTTGAGTTATACTGTTCCATTTGATAAGTTTCCATTAACAAGCTGGTTGTCTGCAAATGCTAAATACACTGGGACATACGACTGGCAACGTGCACCACTTGGGCAATCTCAATTCGGAAATACCATACAAAATAACCGCTCTATTAACATGACCGCACAAGGAAACTTGTCGAACTTATACAATAAAATCCCGATGTTTAAAAAAGTATTGGGTGATGGTAAGGGTGGAAAAGGAGCAATGGCTGCGAAACCAATCAATGGTCCAAAACCGGGTGGAAATGGCACAAAACCAGACGCAAAAAAACCAGGACAAGATACTTTATTGCCGCCAAAACCTATTGAGGAAATGACGCCAGGTGAACTTCGTCGTTGGGAAAGAACATACGCAAGATGGGAAAAACAAAAAGAACGAGAAGCAGCAAAAGAAGACAAAGAGAAAGAAAAAATCAGTCCTCTAGTCGGTTTCTTTGCGCGTTTAATCATGACCGTTCGAACCGTTTCCGGAACATATACCTTGAACGACGGAACACTTTTACCAGGATACAACGAGGAAACAAGTGTATTGGGATTAAATGGAAACACCTTAGGTCTTACAAGTTTTGCATTTGGGAAACAAGGATACAACATGTTTGGGCAAACCAATGGTTATAACGTTTCTACACTTGCACGCGATCATAACTGGTTGGTTCAAAATGAAAACCTAAATAAACAATATACAACAACACACTCTTCCAATTTTACCGCAAAAGCCACTTTAGAGCCTTTTAAAGACTTTAACATTAACCTCAACTCGACACGTAACTATGGAATTAATTCAGGTGAGTTCTACCGTTGGAATAGTTCTACCAATCAATTTGAAAGTCAAAGTAAGTTTGAAAGTGCCAAATTAACCTACTCCACAATTACATGGGGAACAGCTTTTGTAAAATCTGGTAGAGAATATACTTCGCAAGTTTTCCAAAATATGTTGGATAATCGTCAAGCTGTTTCACAGTTAGTTGGAGCTAAAAACACTAATTCTTCGGTGTTGCCAAGCGGTTATTATTCAGGCTATTCAGGTTCTCAACAAGAAGTTGTTATTGGAGCATTTTTAACAGCTTATACAGGATCAAAAGTGAATGATAGAAGTGTAAATCCACTGCGCAACTTGCCTTTACCTAACTGGACGATTAACTACAGTGGTCTGACACAATTCGAGTTTACAAAGAAATTCTTGAAGTCGTTTAAGTTAAGTCACTCCTATAGCTCGACCGTTTCCATCGATGGAATGCAGACCAATTTGAACGGAACTGTAGACGCGAATGGTCATGCCAATTCAGTCGATCTGAACAACAATTTTATTTCTCCAATGCAGGTACAAAATGTGCGTGTATCAGAAAAACTTTCACCTTTGATAGGGGTTTTAGCAACTTGGAATATATTAGGTAAAACCATCACTACAAACTTTGAATATAAGAAAGGTCGAGACGCAACTCTATCATTGAATAACAACCAGGTAACCGAAAATTTAACGCAAGAAATCACTTTAGGAACGGTGCTGAATGTGCCAAAATTAAAGTTGCCAATTGACGCTGTAAAAGCTAATGATTTAATTGTTAACATCAATTTTAGTTTACGAGACAACCTAACAGTCATACGAAAAGTAGTTGAAAACACCAATCAAGCAACAGCTGGTCAAAAATCAGTGAGTTTCAAATTGGATGCGAATTATAAATTAACCGACCACTTGACTGCCATTTTCTACTACGAGCAATCGTTGAACACTCCAAAAGTGCAAACAAGCTATGTAACTGGTTCAATGAAAACAGGTTTAACGATTCGATTTGACTTAAACGCTTTGAAGCAATAAAATGTGGATTCGTGCAGCAGAACCAAAGGATGTGGAGGCGATTTTTGGCTTAATCAATGAATTGGCTCATTACGAAAAAGCTCCTGAACAAGTAACCAATACCGCTCATCAACTCGCTATCGATTTATTTCAAGATAAAATTTGCCACGCCATTGTAGCTGAAAAAAACGAGGAAATGGTTGGCTTTGCTTTGTATTATATTTCCTATTCAACTTGGAAAGGACGCTGTTTGTATCTCGAAGATTTTTATGTAAAAGAAAGTAGGCGTAAACAAGGAATTGGTGCTTTACTTTTTGAAGAAATCCTTGAGATTGCAAAAAAAATGCAGGTAAAACGCATGGATTGGCAAGTGCTGGAATGGAATGAACCGGCGATTGAATTTTATAAAAAATACGATGCTATTCTCGATCCTGAATGGTTGAATGGTCGATTATTTTTCTAAACCAAGCTTAAAATCCATAATTTAGCCTTTCGCATGTCGGAGCAAGAGGAAATAAATATTGAGGCCTTAAAAGCTGGTGATCAACGAGCCTATCAACAATTGGTGAAACAATTTTCGCGTCCCATTTTGAACACCTGTCTGTATCTGTTGCAAAACAAAGAAGAGGCCGAAGACACTACGCAGGAAATTTTTTTGACGGTTTATCAATCTATACATTTTTTCAAAGGCGAATCAAAATTGTCGACTTGGATTTATCGCATTGCCATCAACAAATGCCAGGAATTAATTCGTTACAAAAAAAGAAAGAAACGATTTGGTATTCATATTTCTATCTTAAACCCAATTGTTTCTGTCAAAACGGAAGCTCCTGATGAGGTATTACACAAAGATGAACGTCGCACAATTTTTTTAAAAGCATTGCGTCAATTACCTGAAAACCAACAAATCGCTTATACATTGCACAATATGGAAGATTTAAGTTATCAAGAAATCGCTGAAAGAATGGAGATGTCGTTATCAGCAGTTGAGTCGTTGATTTTCAGATCAAAGCAGAATTTAAAAAAGCAACTAGGAGATTACTATAAAAAAAATGAATTGTAACACAAGAAAATATTAATTTACACATCAAATGGGTATGAAGCAGGAAGAATTTGTTTCGTTTATTTTACAAGATAAATTTGTTGAACGCATTGAGATATCGCACTCGCTTGAAGCGCATTTGCTTTTAGTACCAACTATTACTAGAAAAGAAAAAAGCAAAACATGGATTGCAGCAGCGAGTATTGCACTGTTAATTGGTTTAAACGCTTTTGCTGTGAGTTACTACGCAAAAAAAATGGCATTGTCCAACTTACAAGAAGCTTTTACAACTGAAATGACCAACAACTATAGTTATGAATAAATCAAAAAAACACAAGCTCATTATTATTGTGTTGGTTTTAATCAACACTGTTACCTTGTTTTTTCTATTTAAGCCACATGGATCCCATCACGGGAAAAGACCTCCTAGCATGACGAAAATGTTTGCTATTTCGGGGCCTTCAGCAAAAAAAATTATTGCTCTAGAAAATCATCATTTTGATTTAAAAACCCGATTGATGGATGAAAACGCCAGTATTCGTAACAACATCTATCATCAATTGCAAAGAGGTCACAAACTCGCTGAAATGGATGCATTAGTGAGTCAATTGCTTGTCAATCAAAAAGCAATTGAAATTGAAACCATCACTTTCTTCGTCAAGATAAGAAAGCTCATTCCCGACAACAAAAAAGGAGAAGTAGACGAAATTATCAATCATGTACTAAGTGGGCGACCTGGTCCTCCTCCAAGAAAATGAAGTCGTTTTTTGTAACCTTGTTTTTTGCCTTGTGTTGCATAAGTGTTACGGCACAAATTACATTTCAGGCAAATTGGGGAGACGAAAAATTGGTTTTTGGGAAATACTATTATTTCAATGAAAAAGATAGTTTACGTATTGATGAATTGAAATTCTATGTTTCCAATTTTCATTTTTATGGCAATTCAAAATCACTTGAACTCAAAGCACCCCAACTTATTAATTTATCTGAAAACGGCACTACTACCCTTTTTCAGGGACAAGATTTGACAGCCTTTCAACAAATGGATTTTTTATTGGGCTTGGACAGTGTTTCTAACACAAGCGATGATTTTTCCGGAGCGTTAGATCCCGTTTTTGGCATGTATTGGGCATGGAACTCAGGTTACATTGCTTTCAAATTAATAGGTCAATCAAATGTGATTACAGAAAATAAATCACAATTTGAATTTCACTTAGGTGGATTTAGAAACCCTTTTTACGCATCACAAACCATTAACCTTGCCAACCATTCCATAATTTTCATTGATCTTAAAGAAATATTAACCCTACAACTGGCGTTGAAAACTGAAAACCATGTACTTTTGCCTAGTAAAAAAGCTGTTTTTCTTATGCAGAAAATAGCAACTTGCATACATTGATTTTTCGTTTTCAAATTTCATTTCATGAAAAACTATACCTTGCCGTTGTTATTTTTGCTTTTTGGACTGTGTTTTATCAGCTTAATTTACATCGACAAAAAAGCTCCTTATTACGTCCCAAAGAACTTTCCAAAGCCAGTATATGACTTTAAAAATAATCCATTGAGTCGGGAAAAATACGAATTGGGAAGAATGTTGTTTTATGATCCTATGTTGTCACGTGATAGCACAATCTCCTGTTCAAGTTGCCATTCGCAGTTTTCAGGATTCACACATACGGATCATCCGACAAGTCATGGTATCGACGATAAAATTGGAAAAAGAAACTCGCCAGTAATCATCAACATGGCATGGAATTATTTTTTCAATTGGGATGGGGGTGTCGATTTTTTAAATCGTCACTCGATAAACCCATTAACTGATGATGATGAAATGGATAATCCAATAGAAGAAATCTTACGCCGCCTGAATGACAATGAAAAGTACAAGCGATTATTTTATGTCGCATTTAATGATACAATAATTGAAACGTCCATGTTAATGAAGGCTTTAGCATCTTTCACAGTTTCTTTAGTTTCAGCGGATTCGAAATACGATCGCGTCAAAAAAGGAGAAGAAAGTTTTACAGAGCAGGAAAAAAATGGTTATCAATTATTCAAAAACTATTGTGCTTCCTGCCATAAAGAGCCCCTTTTCACCAATCGTGATTTCCGAAAAAATGGACTCACTTTGGATCCCGATTTAAAAGATTTCGGTAGAATGGAGATAACGCAAAACAAAGCAGATTCATTGGTATTCAAAGTGCCTACCTTACGCAATGTAGAGTTCAGTTTTCCGTATATGCATGACGGTCGTTTCAAAAAATTAAGTGATGTGCTAAAACACTACGCATCTATTCATCAATTACCAAAAGAAAAAGTCAGTAAGGAATTACAGCATTTGATTTCATTAGATGATATTGCGCAGAAAGACCTCATCGCCTTTTTGAAAACATTGACTGACAAAGCCTTTTTATATAATCCAGACTTTCGACCACCACGCGAAAATTAATTTTTTTATCTACACAAGAAAGTGCTAGATTTAGCCTCTTATACTTATAACCCTAATTCAATCACTATGAAAAAAATACTACAAGCTGCCTTACTTTTGAGTTTTGGGAGCGCTTTCGCACAAACAAATCCTGCGATAAGCTCTTGGCTCATCAATACAACTGGTTTAACTGGAAGACATTATGTTTCTGGAAATTCAACTCCAATTTCGGACTCAGATCCCGCAAATGTGCAAACTGTTCAATATTCAACTAATTGGGTGTATGTGACCACAAGTGGCGTTCCTGCATACATTACAGGGCCATTCTTAGATGGAAATCCATCGGTTACCACTAATCAAAATGCTATTTTCAAAATGCCTTTGAACCCAACCCAAAATACGGGTACGGCAACGGCAACACAAGGAGGAAACATTGGAATATTTGTAAATGGTGTGGCCATGTTTGACTTTAGAGATGGGGTGGCTTGGAATACAAATACCAATTCGCTTTGCGGAGGATTGCCTGGAATGTCACCTTGCCCAGGTGGACCAGCGACCACACAATCTTGGAACAGAGATGCTATCCTTGCAGAAAAAATTGGCTTTGACTGTTCAAAAGGTCACCCAGCTCAAGGAAATTACCATCACCACCAAAATCCAAGTGCATTTAAACTAGACAGAACCGTTATCTCTACTGTTTGTGATATATATGACGCAGACGGATTATACGTTATTGATTCTACTCAACACTCACCCTTAATTGGTTATTCGTATGATGGCTTTCCAGTTTATGGAGCTTATGCCTATAAAAATGCAGATGGTACAGGAGGAATTGTTCGCATGAAATCCGGTTTTCAATTGCGCAATATCACAACGCGAACAACTTGGGCGGATGGTACTGATGTTCCTGATGGACCTGCAGTAAGTACAACTTATCCGTTAGGTTATTTCCGTGAGGATTATGAGTTTGTGGCACATGCAGGACAAGCAGATTATTTGGATGCGCACAACGGTCGTTTTTGTGTGACACCTGAATATCCAAATGGTATATACTGTTATTTCGCAACCGTTGACGCACATTGGAATTCAGCCTATCCGTACTTAGTTGGCCCAACGTATTATGGTAATAAAACAGCGACGAAAGTGACATCGATTACTGAAACTGTTACAACGTACAACCCAAGTGCTGCGGAAGTAAATAATACACAAATCGAATTATTACAAGTATATCCCAATCCAACTAATGATGTTTTAATGGTTCAAGCGGGTAACATAGTGAAAAAAGAACTAGAAATTAGTTTGTATGATGTTAATGGAAAATTCATCATGAAAAAATCCATTTTACCAGGAAGTACCATTGCTTATTTCGATGTATCCACTTTATACAAAGGAACTTATTTCATCAAAACGAATGCGTCACAAGTGATGACCGTTCAAATTGGTGATTAGTTAATAGCAAATTTGAGTTATGCAGAAAACGCCTCTTTTGGGAGGCGTTTTTTTTTTATGCGTTACTATTGAAAACTATTGCTTAACAAATTTCAATATTCTAACATCTTTTTCAGTATTTACTCTTAAAAGATATTGGCTTGCAGATAAATGGGAGATGTCAATTTCATCTTGATTCTCTCCTTGTGCAACTTTTTTCCCTTGCAAATCTCTTATTTCATATTTGAAGCTTTCATCTAATTCTGAAACTGAAATAGTTGAGTTAGCTGGATTTGGAAAAACATGAATTACACTTTTTGAAAGGGATTGAATACCTGTAACATTTCCTTCGTAATACATTCTAGATTGTGCAATAATAAACTTTGGTCCTGACTTTTGGGAACAAACAAGTTGCAAAGTCAAATCATAAACACCAGCTGTTCCTGGACTTAAGAAATACGTTGCATCCAGAGAAATTGAACTTCCGTCATTCAAGTATATAATCCACGATACTATTGTGGAATCGCCACTTTCAACATACGATTCGATAATTGCGCCTGTCGCCATTGTATAATCAAACGTGCAATTTTGAATCCAAGCGCTTGTGTCCGATCCTATTACCGTTGAATCCAAATAAATGTCATCCGTAAAAATCAGTGTGTCACTTGTATTTGGATTTATTAATGTATCGTTCACCGTAACTGAACCTGCTGTACTACAGCCCATCATATCCGTAACAACTACAGAATACGTTCCAGAACAGAGACCTTGAGGAGCAGGAGTTGTGTACGTTGTTGTTCCATTTGTCCAATTATAGATGAAAGGTGCTGTTCCACTTGTAACCAAAACACTTACAGCGCCATCACAGGCTAATGAATCCTCGCCATCAGAACTAGAAAGTGAAATTGTAGGATTGGGATTGACTGAAACCAAAACTGAATCCATTGATGAGCAACCGTCCAAGCTTCCAGTTAACGAGAGATACATAGATGCATTAGGAACAAATCCAAGGCCGTCAGTTAAACCATTTGACCATAGATAATTTGAGGCATTTCCATTCGCCGAAGGAACAAAAGAAGTTCCTTGACAAATTGAAACATCACTTCCAGCATTAACAATAGGAAGGGGTAAAATGGTTATTAAGAAAGTGTCTGATATCCAAGCGCATCCATTCAAAATTGGTGTTACAACAAAAGTTGCTATTTGGGGAATAGAACTTATATTTTGTGACGAAAAAGAGGGAATATTACCTGTTCCAGAAGCTCCTTGACCAATACTAGAATTATTATTAGTCCATGTAAATACTGCATTCGAATTTGATCCAGAAAAAATGATTGATGATGTTGAAGCTCCTGAACAGATTGTTTGATCGGGTACAGTAATCACTGTTGAAATTGGATTTACAATTATGGCAAAAGTGTCGGCGGTACCAATACACCCATTCAAATTAGGCCAAACAAAAAAAGTATCGATTAGAGGACTATTTGAGGTGTTTTGAGCTTGAAAGGAAGGTATCGGTCCAACTCCAGAAGTAGGATAAAAACCAATTGTTGGATTAGTATGTGTCCAATTATAAACTATGTTGGGTTGGGTTCCCGTAAAATTAACAGATTGTGTAAATTGCCCCGAACATACGGTTTGATCTGGTGTTGGATTCATTGTTGGAATAGGATTCACCGTAAAAAAATTATTTTCCGTATGTGTTTGTGTGCTTCCGCCTTCGGAAACGGTTAAAGTGACATTACAACTTCCTGGACTCATAGCAAAAATTGTAATAGATGAACCAGAAATAGAGTAAGAAGCATTCTGTAGTCCACTAATAGACCAATTATAACTTGAATATGAATACGTACTTGTGTTTGCATTAATCGTGTAGTATGATCCAGCACATACTGACTGTGTAGGACTTGAGAACGTAGCATCTAGCACCTGTGCTTTTAAAGCAAACGATTGAATAAAAAGAAATTGGATAATAAAAATCCAGCGGATAGGAGTGATTTTTTGCATGGCATGTAGTTGTAGGTGAGTAACTGAAGGTAAAAATTGAACCTTTTTCCAACAATAACGATTCTATTTCATAGTAGTTGCCTAAAACAAGATTTGCCGAATGTTAAATGCAGATTCTCCTAGAAATAAATCCAAGACTTAACAATTGTTATTTCCAAAAAGCAGATTAGATTTTTGCTTTATACAAAAAGCAAATTCAACTCAAATCTCCCAACCAAAACGCTCGTTTGCATGCGCTTGAACAAATGCAAGTACTTCTTCGTTTTCAATTTTTTCGAATACTTCGCCTGTAAATGCAGCAACAATTAAGTTTCGTGCTGATTTTTCAGAAATACCTCTTGCGCGCAAGTAAAAAACAGATTCTTCGTCTAATTGACCTGTTGTAGATCCATGTGAACACTTAACATCGTCGGCATAGATTTCCAATTCTGGCTTGGAATTTACACTCGCTTCGTCGCTCATTAACACATTCGCATTCGATTGAAACGCATTGATTTTCTGTGCATCCGGGCGAACAAATACCTTTCCGTTAAAAACAGCCGTTGCCTTATCATAAACCACACCTTTGTACAATTCATTCGATTGGCAATGTGCTTCCAAATGATCAATAACCGTATGATTATCCACCAATTGATTGTTTTTCAATAGATATGCTCCATTTAAATTGGTTTCAGCATTTTGTCCTGCAACCTTCACATTCACGTCATTACGAACAAAATTTCCGTTCAAGGTAATCGTATTAATCGTTAAGGTAGAATCCTTTTCCTGGCGTGCGTTTTCTCTTGAAAAATGATAATCAGTTCCCTTTTCTACTTGTAATTTATGTAACGTCAATTTCGCTCCTACACCCAATTCAATATCTGCCACAACGTTTAAAAATCCATTAGAATTTTCGTTGCTTGCATAAATCAACGTGATTTCAGCTTCTGCAAAATCACCTAAACGAATGATGTGACGTACATTACTCGCTTTATTGTTGGAAGAAATTTGAACGATTTCAATCGGTTTTTCCAATTGCGTTTTCTTCGGGATTTCAATCAATAAACCTTCTTCAGCGTAAGCTAAATTTAAAGCTTCAAAAAGGCTTGCTTCTGCCTTCACTCCACTTAATTTTTCAGCATCCACTTTTGTTATCGAAGTGGCAATCTCTTCTTGACTTTGTGTCAATTTAGCATTTTCAAAAACAAAACGAAAAGCGTCTTTATGTGCAGCGGGTAATTGACCTGAAAACGATTTTATCTCACCTGTAAAAAGTGTGTTGGATAACTTAGCCAAACGCGTATATTTCCACGCTTCTTCACGTGTAGTTGGGAATTCCTTTTGCTCCAGAAAATGTAAGGCATTGTTCACCGCTGTACGATCAAACGCTATCGGTGTCAAATTCAATGCAGAACGGAAAGTTCCGAGTTTGTTGACTGTAGCTGAAATTGTTTCTTGCATGTTCTATTGTTTTACAATGCTACTTCTTCCTTAATCCAGTCGTATCCTTTTTCTTCGAGCTCCAACGCCAATTCTTTAGGACCTGACTTAACGATTTTGCCATCGTACAATACGTGTACAAAATCTGGAACGATGTAATCCAATAGACGTTGGTAATGCGTGATAACTATACAAGCATTTTCAGCTGTTTTCAATTTGTTGACACCGTTCGCAACGATTCGTAAAGCGTCGATATCCAAACCTGAATCCGTTTCGTCTAGAATCGATAATTTCGGCTCCAACATCGCCATTTGGAAAATCTCATTTCGTTTCTTTTCACCCCCCGAAAAACCTTCATTTACCGAGCGATTTGCCAATTTAGCATCCAACTCCACCAAAGCCGATTTTTCGCGTACCATTTTCATGAAATCCTTGGCTGAAATAGGTTCTTCGCCTTTGTACTCACGAATTTCATTCAAAGCTGTTCGCAAGAAATTAATGTTCGAAACACCTGGGATTTCTACGGGATATTGAAAGGCCAAAAACAAACCTTCTCTCGCACGATCTTCCGTTGACAATTCCAATAAATCTTTTCCGTCAAAATCAACAGAGCCATCTGTCACTTCGTATTCTTCACGACCAGCTAAGATACTTGCCAAGGTACTTTTTCCTGCACCATTGGGTCCCATAATCGCATGAAAAAGTACCTTGGCAAGTATCTTA
>Ga0214923_10007855_pt1 | contig 11513 bp, 9 predicted proteins | sample LL1510_MetaG_FD_177993 | JGI IMG/M metagenome (GOLD analysis project Ga0214923, IMG submission 177993) | Freshwater microbial communities from Lake Lanier, Atlanta, Georgia, United States - LL-1510 | ecosystem: Environmental > Aquatic > Freshwater > Lake | place: USA: Georgia | collected 2015-10-15 | reverse complement strand
CTTCTGCAGTGTTTCTAGTTCATCCTTGCCGTATCCTATCTCGGCAATCTTCTCTAAGAATGCTTTTCTTGTTTTTGGATTTTGCCAAATCTTTCTTAATTCCTCTTCATTCTTAAAAAACTCAGGTAATACGCCAAACATATTCTTTAGGAACTCTTCTGCTGAAATAGGTTGACCTTGCGCACCAAAGAAGGAAGTCGCGATCATATGTTGAATCTCTCGCTCTTTTCCATCACGCAATTTGATCTTCAATTTCTTCTTAGGCAAAGGAGGATCGCTAATGACCCCGCCGCCTCCTTCAGGTGGCTGAGGGGGTTTGGGCGTAGGCGTTGGCTTATCCGTTGTCAGATCAATCGGCTCTCCATCCCACTCGGGATCACAGAAGTGATGGTAAGCATCGACAAAGTCATAAATCGTAAAATACTCCTTACCATCAAATAAACGAGTTCCACGACCAATGATTTGTTTAAATTCAATCATCGAGTTAATCGGACGCATAAGTACAATGTTTCGAATATTTCTCGCATCTACACCCGTCGAAAGTTTCTGAGAGGTTGTAAGTATCGTTGGAATTGATTTTTCGTTATCTTGAAAATCTTTTAAGAACTGATCCCCAATTGCGCCATCATTTGCGGTTACACGAACACAATAATTAGGATCCTTGCTTTGTTTATACTGATTAACTAAGTCGCGCACAACAGCTGCATGGTCCTGCGTTGCACAAAATATAATCGTTTTCTCTTTTTGATCAATCTCACTTAAGACAACCTTAACCCTCTTTACTTCGCGTTCTTTGATTTCAATAATCTTATTAAAATCTGGTTCTTTGTAGATCTTCTTCTCTTCTACTTCACCTTCAATAACTTGGTCATCAGGCGTATAAATATAGTCATCTAAGGTGGTCTTAATGCGTTTAACTCTAAAGGGCGTTAAAAAACCATCATTAATTCCCTCTTTAAGTGAATAAATATAAACAGGCTCACCAAAATAACGATAGGTGTCAACGTTGTCTTTACGTTTAGGAGTTGCTGTAAGACCAAGCTGAACAGCAGGAGTGAAATAATCTAATATGCCTCGCCAATTACCTTCATCGTTGGCTCCTCCACGATGACACTCATCAATAATAATAAAATCAAAGTAATCTGCAGGGTATTCGCCAAAATACGGAATAGACTTCCCATCCTTATCCTTGCCACTCATAAAGGTTTGAAAGATGGTAAAGAAGATGCTTCCATTTGTAGGCACTCTTCCATTCTGTCTAATTTCATTAGGACTGATACGAACTAACGCATCTTCAGGAAACGCAGAAAAGGCATTGAAGGCTTGATTAGCCAAGATATTACGATCAGCTAAAAAAAGTATGCGAGGAAGGCGACTTCCATCACGCTTAAGATTCCAACGAGTTTTAAATAGTTTCCACGCAATTTGAAACGCAATAAAAGTCTTTCCTGTTCCTGTTGCTAGCGTTAAAAGAATACGATGTTTTTCTTCGGCTATGGCCGTCATTGTATGGTTTACGGCAATTTCTTGGTAATAGCGGGCGTTCTTGGTTTTTCCTACATCTTCGAATGGAACAGCATCAAACCTATCCTTCCATTCATTCTGATCAGAAAATGTTTTATTCCACAACTCATCAGGTGTAGGGAAAGAAGCAATCTCTCCTTCTTTTCCTGACTTCATTGAAATTTGGTAGATTTTCTTACCATTCGAAGCAAAAGTGTAATCGATATGCATTTTCTCAGCATAATCTTTAGCCTGACCAACACCTTCTCCCACTTCTTGCTCATCACTCTTGGCTTCAATAACAGCAATCTTAAGATTTCTATAAACAAGAATATAGTCTGCAATAGCGGGCTTTGCGCGGCTTCCCCCAGTTTGAATCTTTCCTACTGTAATGTGATACTCACGAAGCACCTTGGAGCCTTCAGCTACACCCCAGCCGCTTGCTCTTAGCTTAGGATCAATAAGTTCTGCTCTTGTTTCAGCTTCGTTCATACCTTTACCTCTGCGAGTTCGCCGTTAAATGCTTTTTGTAATATAGATTTCTTCAATTCTTCCAATTCAATTAATTTTTGTTGATAAATAGCTTCAAGTTTCTTGGTTTCGTTTGAAAGGAGATCGAGTTTTTGGACGATCGTTTGCTGGTCTTTTAATGATTTTGGGAATGAGATAATTACTTCTCTAATTTCTTCTAAATGAAGATTTGGAACGCCTATTCCTTTTAGTCTTTTATTAAATTGTTTTTTTGCTATAGGTGAATTTATAAAATAGAGTAGAAATGAAGGGAGTAATATATTTAATGCCCTTAACAAAGCAAGGCTAACATAAATATCAAAAGTTATGTCCTTATCAACTATTGCCGCAACACCTGTCGTTCCATTTTTAGCCAATAGAATATCATTCATTCGTGGCGCAACACGCTTGTGCATTTCAAGGTGCTGTTTAGTATCTATGTATTTAATCTTATCCCAGTCAATTTTTGCACTTGTTACATTTCTAGAGGATAAGAAAATAATTCCATCATCAAAATAAGTTGGAGTTTGATGAGTCCCATCGGTAATTTTCTCACAAACCTCACTTAACTTTTTTTCTTCCCAACCTTCGCCTTTATTAGCGAACACCGCTTCCAAATAACTCTCAAAAAGTTCTTTGGCACTTTGGAGATTATTTTCAGTGTTTTCTTTTGCTCTGCAAATGGCTGCAAAAGCCTTATCTAGAATAGCAACGATGCGTTGTTGTTCAGGAAGTGATGGAATAGGAATTTGAATATCTTTAAATTTATTTAATGAAACTCCACCAATTATTCCAGCTAAACTTGACTTAAATTCATTTTGAAAGGTATTTGAAAAATACCAGTAATAAACAAACTTGCTATCAACGGTGCTATTTGTATTAAGTGCAAATAATTTGTTACCAAAGCAAATTTCTTGCTCTGTAAAGGCAATTTTTCTTCCAGCACTTCCACCCTCAGCACAAATTAAGATTGTATTCTTGGGAGCAATCTTAAACGAGTTCTTCTCGGTAAAAGGGATTCTTACTCCATTTTCGTAATCGATTTCGTTGTCGTAACTAATATCTTTTGTGCCAATATAAGGAAATCCGTCAGCAATGTTTAGATACCTATTCTTTTTAACATCTTCATTGATGCTATTACCATTAAAGATGTCGCCTATTTCACTTAGCTTTCTTGTTTTCCAAGTCATTTTTAAACCAATTCTTGAATTGTTTTTAGTATTTCTGTTGTTTCTTCATCCAATGCCCGCATCGTTTCTAAAATCTCCTGTGGTTCTCGTAAGGTGGCTTCTTCTTTACGATTGGGATTCTTTGCTGATAGATCGAAGGTATCTTTATTCACGTTGGCTATATCCACACTCCATGAGTTGTCTGAATCAGCTTTTGTTTTTTGTAGTTTTACAAAGTCTGCAAGGTCATTCTCATTGAGAGCATTTGTTTTACCAAGGTTTCTGTCTAGATTAAGTTGATAAAACCAAACTTTTTTGGTGGAAGATCCTTTATCAAAGAAAAGTACCACGGTTTTAACGCCTGCACCCGTGAAAGTTCCTGCGGGCATATCAAGCACGGTATGCAGATTACAGCTTTCTAAAAGTATTTTTCGTAACGAAACAGAAGCATTATCCGTATTAGAAAGGAAGGTATTCTTAATAACAACTCCAGCTCTTCCCCCTGCTTTTAGGATTTTTATAAAATGTTGAAGAAATAAAAATGCAGTCTCTCCAGTCTTAATTGGAAAGTTCTGCTGAACTTCGGCACGTTCTTTTCCACCAAAAGGGGGATTAGCTAGAATGATATTAAAACGGTCCTTTTCTTCGATATCAGAAATATTCTCAGTAAGGGTATTGGTATGAACAATGTTTGGAGCCTCAATACCATGTAAGATCATATTCATAATACCGATAATATACGCTAGGGGTTTTTTCTCTTTCCCATAGAAGGTTCTCTTCTGTAACGTTTCAATATCTTTCGTGGTTAGATTCTTACTTGTTTTAAGATATTCAAACGCCTCGCACAAGAAGCCTGCTGAACCAACCGCACCATCGTAAATCTTATCTCCAATCTTAGGATCGACAACCTTAACAATCGTCTTAATTAGCGCTCGTGGAGTGTAATACTCTCCACCATTACGCCCAGCGTTACCCATATTCTTGATTTTATCTTCATACAAATGTGACATCTCATGCTTTTCTACATGAGAACGAAAACGAAGCTCATCAATATGGTTAATGACTTCTCGTAGGTTATACCCACTTTGAACCTTATTTTTTATTTCGCTAAAGATCTCACCAATCTTGTATTCAATTGTATCTGCACTCTCTGCACTGGCTTTAAACTTCTTTAAATAAGGAAAGAGTTTATGATCAACAAAATCTTTTAAATCTTCTCCCGTTAACGCCTTATGATGATCAAGCTTCCCATCCTTACCCTTCGGCGCTGCCCATGTTTCCCAGCGGTATTCAGGACTAATAATCGCTTTATAGGGCTTTCCAGCCAATTCAGCAGCGGTTTTCTTATCTTTTTCTAAATCATCAAGATACTTAAGGAACAAAATCCATGACGTCTGCTCCACATAATCCAACTCTGATTGACATCCTGCTTCTTTCCATAAAATATCGTCAATTCTTTTAAAAACTTGCTCAAACATCATTTAACTCCTCATTCTCTTTTAAATAAAAAACCTCCGCCACAAATATGACGAAGGTTAAATGTTGCTGGGACGTAAGGTTAAAACTAGTAGCACAATCTCTCCCTATTAATCTAAAAAGTTCTGCTAATTATACACAAATAATCAAGAAAGAACAGCTCTCAAACCTTACTTTCCCCCACTACTATTCAATCGAAAACGCCGCCGTCACGACAGCCATGACCTTCTTTTCCAGTGCGCTGGTGTCGTTTTCGCCGTAATCAGAGACGTCGGTTGAGGTGATCGGGGTGATCTGAAAGACGCCCATCCGTGCGGATCTCATGAAGCCGATCGTGTTCCCCGCTGCCTTTACCATGTTCTCAGCCCGCAGCTTGGCATTCGCGGTGGCCTTGGCCAGCATCTCGATCTTGAGTTCATCGAGCTTGGTGTAGAAAAAGGCTGAGGCGTAGGATTCGAAGTTGATGCCTTGATTGATCAGTTCGGTCGATTCACGCGCGAGGATATCGATCTTATCCACTTCATTGGAACGGATATCCAGGCCTTGATAGAGTTCGTAAGCCTCTAGATCATTCGTGTCCTTGCCTTCCTTATTCTTCTTATAGATCTTGCTGATGACGATCTGCGGGATCGTGATCTCAGCTTTATTGACCTGCTTGGTATCAAAATAAGCTTGCACCTTGATTAGGTCTTCTTTGAGTTTGGCATAGGCGGTTTGCAGATCAGCTTCACGGCGTGAGAAGCCGCATTTCCAGACGATATAGTCGCTCTTGATATTCTTTTGCGCGGAGCCGGTGACGCTGATCACCTGCTGCTTGAATTTCATGACCTTCAAAAAGCCTTGGGATAGGATCAAACTGGCAATAATGGTGGCGGTGGCGATGCAAAGGCCTAAGATGATGATCTGTGAATCCTTGAATGATCCCTTGGTGTTCATACTTCCTCTTTCTGTTGAATAAATGGTGGTGGGTAATCGAGTGGGTTTATTATGTCGCAATTAAATGGTTGGTCAAAGTTTTTTAAGATTTATTTAATGGGTTATACAAAAACCCTCAACAGCATCAGCCGTTAAGGGTTTATGATTCTAAAAGGACAAGAAGGTCCGAAAATGTGATGGATGATCAAATCATTTATTTGGAAGGACTAAAGACCTGTAAAGGAAAGCCGGCCCATTGCTTGGTATAAGAGAATTTGTTAACGATCAACTCATCCTTCTGCGGAGAATCAATGGTTACAATTAAACAAGATGGTTTAGAAGCTTGATTGTCTGACTGGTTAACGTGATGAAAATTAACATATCCATATCCTGTTAAAGCCCATAAAGGATACTCCCAGCTATCCCCCCCTTCGATTAACCCTACCTCCGTGCATTTGGATAATAAAATAATTTCTGAAACCTTTGCATATGATTTGATCAGAGGTTTCTTCATAAAATAATAATAACTGCGCGGTGCTTGCATAAGGCGTGACTGACCCACCAATGGTCGCGTCTGATTGCTGACAATAAAGAATGATGCTGAAATAATCAATAAACCAACAATAACTGCCCGAGAAAGCTTATTGGCTTCAACACATGATCCAACAACAGGTGCAAAAAGAATGAATACAGGAAGATGCATCCGGGTGATCCATTCTTGCCAATTAATAAAAACAAACAAAGATCCGCCTAGAACGACATAGAATGCATAATTTCTTAGATCTTTATTCTTTCGAAAGAATATTAAAATAAACAAACAAAGAGGGATTAAAAAGAAATGCACTATATTCCCCGCATAATCTTCATCCAGGGCCATCACTGCAGGCATAACGCCGGTGGGATTGGTCTTAATGCCCGCTAAAGTAGAAGCATCTTCATTCAATAGCTTATGAGCTGTGAGCAGTATTTCACTTCGTCCGATTAGATCTTGCTCCCAAGGTAATATCCAATGAACAGAAGCATGACGCAGGCCGTTAAATAGGATTGAGGATGGTTTAGGTTTTTCCGGGATAAAGGCTGTTGTTGTTTTACCGCTGAGGATATTTTCCCTCAACCAAAAACCGCCGTTGACGCATAACAGTAGGCTGATCAACAAGGCTGCTGCCGCAAGCTTCATCTTGACAGATAAACGATAACCGGCAAATGCCCAAACTAAAACAGGAACAGCAATAAAGAAAGTCCCTTTAGTCAAGGCGGCGATCGCAAAGGCAACAGCTGAAATGATCATCGAGAACCATGACCATTTTTCTCTACAACGTAAAGCGAAGACAACTGACACTACAAGCCAAAATGATTCAATCAGGTCTGTCTGGGTACTGCTTGCCTGGAGGATTGCCATTGGGACGGTTGCTGCCAGCACAGCAGCAAGCAGCTGCCCTGCCCTAGAAGCCCCCAGCTGTCTTGCGATCAATGAGACGCCTAAACAGCTTCCTACGAGGGCGCTCCACTGTAATAAATTAAACCACTGATCATTCGAGGTTAATAAGAAAATGTGTAACAACATATATTCGGCGCCAGGAGGAAATAGATTTTGTCGTGGAATATCTGTTGGAAAATGCTCAAGAGACCCCTGTGCAGCCCAATGCATAATACGTGGCAAATGGTACGTCATGGAATCCCAATTGTTGGGTGGAGAAACGAAAGCGATAAAGCCTGTTATCGCAAGAATGCTCAATACAATGAAAGTGCAAATCCATTCAAATGGAGTCAGATCAAGAAATGGCCGAAGATCGGAAAAAGTATTACCTCGCGTACGCCAGGTGTATATTCCCAATAAGATCAGGCAAAAAACTACTAACAACCATAAGCATTGGACAGTGGCGGGCGAAATCAAATGGAAAGCGCTCATCAGTTCATTGGATATAACGATGAACAATGAAAGCAACGTTATCGTTGCCAAGATCGCTTCTCTGTAAAGGACAATTCCTAAACGTCCATACAAATTGAACGTGAGCGCAATAATGGCAATAATAGGGAAAATCATTGTTGTGTATTATTCTTGATCGTTCGTTTAATAACTATTTATCAGAAGAGATTATATAGGTAGGTTTATTTCAAAAGAAAACGGAGAGGGAGAGAGTCTAGTCCCCTCAACCGTAATCCTCGTCGGATAACCAACGATTTTGTTTTTTAATTTTGACAGATTTTGACAAATCCTTTTAATTCGTGGCATTATACGCTTTCCTTCTTATCTTGACCATAAGAAAGTCCTTTAAATTGATTATAAACATGATCTGGTTCTAAATGAGTGTAGTGCCTTGTCATTATATTACTTGTGTGCCCTAGGGCTTGCTGCACCAATGGCTCTTCTACATATTTTCTTGTTTCCGATGTGAATGTATGTCTGCCTCTGTGGCATGGTTTGCATGCCTTTTCAGGTGGAAAGCCAAGCTTAATTCCTGCCTTCTTTACTGTCTTATAAATATCATCATAATCAACAGGGCGGCCATTAAGATTAGGAAATAATAGCGGTGAGGGGTTATCCTCAACTTTTGGTAACCATTCCCTTAATATCACTTCTAATTCAGGCACAATGGGCGGAACCCCCTTTACCTTTGTTTTAGTCTTGTATTTCTTCTCAATAGGCCGTCCACTTTCTTTATCTCTTTTACCAGAATACTTTGGGGGCAGAATCTTATTTTCAAGCCGAATTCTATGCTCTTCAAAAATTATGTCTGTTTTTATCAAGTGAGTGACTTCTGTTATCCTCAAACCAGCATAATAAACTACAGCCATAATTTGGTAATAACATTGGCATCTGTTCTTTTTTCCACTTACTGACAAGCCAAGATTCTTAAGGTAGTCCAGAACAACTTTAACTTCACCTAAAGTTAACGGTACTGGGTGCTCTGGTTCCAACTCCTCAATCCCTTTAATTTTTTCAACTGGGTTCTTATCCAGCCAGCCACTATCAACGGCATAAATAAACATACTGGAAACAGTGTCCCTCTTACCATTTCTTGTTTGCGGTTTTACACCATTTTTTGCCTGAGGAGTCAGACCTCGATCTAAAAGAGTTTGTAGATATGCCTCTATCAGCTGCTTCTCGATCTCTTGGATTTTAGGCATTCTCGCTAAGCGAGAAACAACAAAATCTTTAAATTCATTGAGCGTTTGCGTATATTTCTTAATGGTAGCTTCAGCAAGGTGTCCTTTGGATGTTAGAAAAGTATCAATAACCTTATCCAAATACGCATCCTGATAAACCTGGCCTTTCCCTCGAACCATGCATTGGGCAAGATAATCATCCCTAATTATTTCTGCTTCCTTCCTGTTGGATTGATGCGTATTAAAGTGCCTCTTTTTAGGATGCGCCCAAGAAGGAATTTTGAAACAATACGTTTTACCACCATGCGGTATATATAATTTTACTTGATTAAATTTCATTATTACACCTTTGAATAAAGTTTTGGAGTTTCCTTATGAACCGTTAATCTGTCGACGCCATCTATTATCTGCTGTTCAGTAATCATTCTTTTACCTTTGAAATTAACATGTTCAATCAGCCCATTATTTAGAAGCTCACAAATTTTATTCTTCCCCAGCCCTGTCATTTCCTTTAGTTCTTTAGGGGTATACATTTTTATTCCGCATAATTCGATCATGTTGTCACCTCCTTTAAGGACTAACCATTAGTTAGTATATCATAAAAATGAAGAAAATCAAGAAAAAACTAACTGTCTGTCCTTTTTTATGCTAAACTTAAAATATGGAAGATCAAAGCGTAGGAATGATAATTAGGGAACATCGAGAAAAATTAGGGCTGAAGGTTTATGAATTAGCCCAAATAGTAGGTGTTGATCCCGTTTATATTACTCGGATTGAAAAACATAATAAGTTGCCTTCTATTATAGTTTTCCTAAATATTGAAAAGTCGCTCAAACTCCCACCTTCCATCCGGGCTCAATACTATAAAGAAAAACATCCAGAGGTTTCCAAACACTACCCCACTTACGAACTAGATAAGATGTTTAATGTCGGCCCTACAGATACAATTCATGCCAGCCCTATTGTAAGAATATTGAAATATGTAGATACATACCCCCTTATAGACACAAAGTCATTTCTTATTGGTCTAATTAAAGATTTAGATCCAAATTACCATCTAAATGATAAGGAAATAAAAGAATACACTGCAATACTAAATACTATGGCAAAAAATAATAGTTTAAATCGGACAGAATTTAAAAAGCTCTACAGTAAACTTAGAGCTATTAACGATTCTTTAATTCCTAATATGGGTGATGGCGGGCCGGAATATTTAAAATAGATCCCCTATTTTTAGAAGACTTTATAGGTACGCTTCTAGAGTAACTATCTTATACTACTAGGGTTAGGGAGAAGCGTTCTTGCTGATTCCTTTTGACCCCTTTGGAGCGGATTTTGTTATCCGGGCGTTATCCAAAAACTTCATCAAAACAAGTAGTTAGAATTCTAACCTAACTGCCCTAAAACCTTTAAAACTTCCTCCGGCTTCGTACGATTCTTATACTCTACATTTGCATACGCAAAGATGATCTTGCCAGTCTTATCAATAACATAAGTGGCCGGAACAGCGATAATATGGTCTTTTCTGCCAGAGTGTGCCTCTAAATCGATATAGTATTCATTGAGATACTTCTGAGCCAGATCATCAGGAACTTTATAAACAACATTATAGGCTTGAAGAATATCGGCATCAGGATTGCTGACTACTTCAAACGCCAAGGCATCCTTTTGAACAATCTTAGTACCGTAATCCTGTTTATCAACACTGACCGCAATAATCGTTGCGCCCAGATTCTTAAAATCCGCCAACCTATCCTGAAATGATTTAAGTTGAAGATTACAGAACGGACACCACTCTCCCCTATAAAAGATAAGAACCACGTGGCCTTTCTTGTAATAATCTGAAAGTGTGACTTTGTTACCCGTATAAGTTTGCGCAGTAAAATCCGGCGCCGCAACTCCAACATTAAGCCCTGGCTGAGTCATGTTCTCAGCAATAGCTACCGTTGATAATATAGCTGTCATTACCGTCAGGCTACTAATCGCAGTCCTAATCTTCATCCAATCACCTTCCTTTTATTCTTTAAGAACTTCTGCAGCCAGTAAATAAGAATAAACAGCAATGCAGCAAGGCCTATCTTCCATACATTCTTCGGATTTGTCAATACGCTGATAAAGGATGACCCAAAATAAACAAGGGCAAATGAGCCTGGCATGATCCCAATGAAAGTAGCCCAGAAATAATCACGGAATTTGACCTTCGTTAAACCCAGCCCTAAATTCTGTACATCCCACGGGACATTCGGAATAAGCCGTATCAAAAGCACCGTCACAAAGCCGCGTTTCTCAATGGCCTCATCAAGATTACCGACCTTGCCCTTTAACAGCTTTTCAACAGCCTCACGGGCTAAATAACGGGCAATCAGAAATTCACCCACTGCCGACAAATTTGCCGCAATCAGTAGATAAACAAAACCCTGAACACCCCAAATCACCCCGGCCGAAGCGGAAAGCAAAGCCGCCGGAAAGAGAATCAGGGGACGCGCAATATAAAACACAATATAAATCACCGGTCCCCATAGACCAAAACCATTAATCGTTTCTTTGAATTTCTCCGGTGTTACCTTGGAGAAATCCACATGTAAAGAACGCGCCAACATAAAAATCACGACCAAGACAGCTATTCCCAGCAATAATTTTATCCATGGATTTTTCTTCATACAAATACCTCTTAATTATTAAATTTATTTGAATAAATAAGTTGCTATCTTAACCAACGGGCTCTGAGCCGCCAAATATGTGCCGCTAACTTTCTTATTTATTTGTGCCAGCGTAGGATAGACATGAATTGTTTTCTCAATCTTTCCAATATCGACCTTAGCATTGAGCACC
>Ga0214923_10007854_pt1 | contig 11514 bp, 5 predicted proteins | sample LL1510_MetaG_FD_177993 | JGI IMG/M metagenome (GOLD analysis project Ga0214923, IMG submission 177993) | Freshwater microbial communities from Lake Lanier, Atlanta, Georgia, United States - LL-1510 | ecosystem: Environmental > Aquatic > Freshwater > Lake | place: USA: Georgia | collected 2015-10-15 | reverse complement strand
TGCCCGCGCCAAGGGGTACGAGACCGCCTATGACGAGGTCGAGGTGGTGGAGTCGCGCGACACTGCGGGCGTGGTCTTTCGCATGACGCCCCGGCCGCCATCGTTCACGCTCTACAACGGCGAGCGCGTCTTCACCGCGAACGAGAAGCCAAAGGTGAGCATCAGCGGCAACGGGCTCACCGAGTTCAATGTGGCGCTGTTTCGCCTCGACCCGCACACCGACCGCGCCGACGTTCTCGAGCCGCGCAAGCGCAAGGCGCTGGGAGAGCGTCTTGCGCGCGAGGAGAACTCCCTCTGGGAGACCCATTACACCGCTTCCCTCGATGCCGACGGCGATTTCGACGGGCAGATCACGGTGCCATCGCAGCTCGAGGGGCTCTACTTCGTGCGCGTCGAGTCTGAGGATGGCCACGTGGTGCGTTCGGCGTGGTTCCTGGTCACCGATCTCGCCATCGTGACCCGACGCTCGCCGCACGAAATCGTGGTGTTCGCGCAGCGGTTCTCGACGGGCAAGCCGGTTTCCGGCGCGCTGCTGTCGTTCTTCGCTGGGGGCGCCGGCACGCAGGCGAAGGGCCGCGCAAAGCCGCTTCGCACAGCGGTGACCGACACCAACGGCCTGCTGACGTGGCGAGAGCCCGGCCTGGGTGCGTTCGAGCTCATGGGGCAGAGCGCCGACAGCTACGCCTATTCGCGCATCGACGCCATCGATTCGCCCGGTGGGGCGGAGCCCTGCCGCGTCTACCTCTACACCGATCGCCCCATCTATCGGCCCTCGCACGAGGTGCACATCCGCGGTGTGGCGCGACGTGATCGCGACCACGCGTATTCGGTGCCGCGTGGCGCGTCTGTGCAGCTGCGCGTGAGCGACGCCCGCGGAGCGACCATTGCCGAGCGAAGCGTCACCGTGGGCGAGTTCGGCGGGTTCGACGCCGACGTGACGCTGCCGCTGCGCGCGGCCCTCGGCGATTGGAACGTCACGGCGTCCATCGGCGCATCGAGCGGCAGCGCGCGCTTCAAGGTGGCCGAGTACCGCAAGCCGGAATACCGTGTCGAGGTGAAGCCGGAGCGCGCACGCTACGCCATGGGTGAAGCCGTTCGCCTGAAGATCGACGCGCGCTACTTCTTCGGTGCACCCGTTGCCGGCGCCAAGGCGCGCTATACCGCCTATGAGTCGTGGTATCGCTTCGATCGCTCGGCTGAGCTCGAGATCGACGACGGCAATGAGCGGGCAGAGCACTACGGGGGCATGGTGGCTGAGGGCGAGGTTCGTCTCGACGCCGAGGGGGCCGCTTCCATCACGTTCACGCCGGAGCGGGCGGGACATGACCGCAGCTACTGGGTCGAGGTGGAGGTCGAGGATCCGAGTCACCGCACGGTGAGCGCCAGCGCTGACGTGATGGTGACCCAGGGTGATCTCCATCTCGACGCGTCCACCGATCGCTGGGGCTACGCCTTGGGCCAGAAGGTGGCGGTGAACGTTGCCGCGCGCGCGTTCGAGGGCGACCGCCCTGTCTCCGGCACGCCGGTGCGGGCGACCCTGGCGCGCATCGACGCGGTCGAGAAGACCGTGAACGGCCGCACCTCGCTCGAGCGCCAGCGACAGGAGGTGACGACCAGCGAGGGGGTTACGAACGCCAAGGGCGATCTCTCGCTCACCATGGCGCCGCCCACCGAGGGCACCTACGAGCTGCATCTCGAGGCGCGCGATGGCAAGGGGCGCGCCATCACCCGCACACTCTTCGTCTTCGTCTGGAGCACGAGCGCCAGCACACAGACCTACGGAGGCCGCGATCTCACGGTGCTGCTCGACGCGCCCCGCTGCAGGCCGGGCGGCACGGCCAACGTTGTGGTGACGTCGCGCACGCCCAACGCCTACGTGCTCGTGTGCGTCGATGGGCGTCGCATCTATCAGCATCGCCTCATTCATCTGCGCGGAACGTCGGCCGTGTTCGATCTGCCTGTGCCCCGCGACGGTTCGTGGGGAACGAGCGTCGAGATCTCGGCCTTCGAGGTGAAGGGAAAGCAGCTGCAGAGCGACATGCGCACCCTGGTGCTCGACACCGCCGCGCACGACCTGAAGATCGGCATCACGCCGGCGCGCGCGGTCTATGCGCCGGGAGAGACGGTGAAGGCGCGCGTGCATGTCACCAACGCAACCGGACAGCCCGTGCGGGCCGAGCTCTCGCTGGGCGTGGTCGACGCCGCCATCTACGCCCTCGCCCCGGACACCGCAGAGAAGATGCACGACTTCTTCTACGGCATCGAGCCCAGCTGCGTGCGCACCGAGTACTCGTTCGCGCCGGACTACTCTGGCGGGCGCAACAAGGAAGACGACCCGCGGGTGCGTCGCAACTTTCGCGACACCGCCTGGTGGGCGCCGGCGCTTCGCACCGACGCTGACGGCAACGTCGAGGTCACGTTTGCGCTGCCCGACAACATCACCGCCTGGCGCTTCACCGCACGGGCGGTGACCCTCGATCACCAGGTGGGTGAGGCGACGGCCGAGATCACGTCGCGCAAGCCGCTGCTCGTGCGCCTCGAGGCGCCGCGCTTCATGGTCGAGCGCGACGCGATGGAGCTATCGGCCGTGGTGCACAACGAGACCGATTCCGCGGAGCCGGTGCGGGCGGCCATGACGGTCGAGGGTCTGCGCCTCACATCGGAAGAGCAGTCGGCCACCCTTGCGCCCCATGAGGCCCATCGGTTCGCGTGGCGGGTCGAGGCGAAGCAGGCGGGCACCGCCCAGGTCACCGTCACCGCGCGGGGAGATCACAGCAGCGACGCCATGGCGCTGTCATTCCCCATTCTGCCTCACGGGGTGATGCGGGTCGGCACGGCGGCGGGGCAGGCCTCTCCCACGCTCTCGCTGCCCCTCACTGTGCCACGCGATGCCGATGTGTCGCGTTCGCGGCTCACGGTTCACCTCGCCCCATCGCTCATCGCAACGGCCATGCAGGGGCTCGACTACCTGGCTTCCTACCCCTATGGCTGCGTCGAGCAGACCATGAGCGCCTTCATTCCCGACCTCGTGGTGAAGCGCGCGCTCGAGCAACAGGGGGTGCGCGACAGCGCCCTCGAGCGTCGGCTGCCCGACATGATCGCGCGCGGTCTCGATCGCATCTACGACATGCAGCATGAGAACGGCGCCTGGGGCTGGTGGAAGGACGACGCAGACAACCCGTACTGCACCGCCTATGTGGTGAGCGGTCTCCACCGCGCCCGCGAGGCGGGCTTCGCGGTGAGAGACGACGTGTACAAGCGCGGTCTCGACGCGTTGCGCAGGCTCGTGGCCGAGGACGTGAGCGAGTTCCGCGAGGGGTCGGGCGAAGTGCGCCAGCGCACCCTGTGGAACGTGAAGGCGTATGAGGCCCGCGTGCTCGATGAGGTGGGTGTCGACGCGCATGCCCTCGCCCTCCAGATCGAGCGGCACACCGACGCGCTCACGGTGCACGCCCAGGCGCTGCTGGTGCAGACGCTGTGGCGCGTGGGCGAGAAGGAGCGCGCCCGGGCCCTGCTCGAGAAGATACGCGAGCGGGTCGACGAGACCGAGACCCAGGCGCACTGGGAGTCGAAGACCCTCGGCTACGGCTGGCTCGATGATCCGGTCGAGACCACCAGCGCGGTGCTGCGGGCCCTGCTGATGGTCGAGCCCACGTCGCCCCAGGTCGATCGGGTCGTGCGCTGGCTCGTGGCGTATCGCAAGGGCGGGGCCTGGTCGAGCACGCGATCGACCGCGGCGGTCATCGACGTGTTCACCGAGATCGCCAGGTCACGCCCTGCTGAGCGCGCACCGCGCGGAAGCGCCGAGGTGCGGGTGAACGGCGCCCTCGTGGCAGACGTGCCCATCGATGGCCCGCTGCTGGGCGAGCGCGGCGTGATCTCGGTGCCTTCATCGATGCTGCGTGCCGGTGAGAACGTCATCGAGACGCGGCGCGTCGGCGGGGGAACCGTCTACGTCTCGGCCATGCTCGAGAGCTTGATCACCGCCGAGGCGTCCGCGGGCGAGGATCACGGGCTCATCGTCGAGCGCGCGTACGCTCGTCTCGAGACGCGCAAGGACGAGAAGGGGCGCCTCTACACCGAGGCGATCGCGCTTGCGCCAGGCGCGTCGGTGCCCGTGGGGGCGCGCATCCGTGTCACCGTATCGGTGAAGAACAAGCAGCCCGTGAGCTACCTCATCATCGAGGACAAGCTCATCCCCGGCTGCGAGATGACTGAGGCCGAGGCGACCCGGAGCACGGGCCTCGCGGGCTGGGTGGGTCGCGAGGCCCACGACGACGCGCTCTCGATGTTCGCCTCCCGGCTCGAGCCGGGTGTTCACCGCATGGTCTACGAGATCCGCGCCGAGGCCTCCGGGGTCTATCACGTGCGCCCTGCTGAAGCCTATCTCATGTACACGCCGGAGGTGCGGGGCACGTCGGCAGAGGCATCATTCACGGTGTCTGGTGAGGGGAGCAAGCCGTGATGGCCGTCGAAGGCGCCGTGACGGTGGCGCGAGGCGATGAAGTCGTGACGAGCTCGAAGAAGGCGCGCGCGCTGCTGCTCGCGAGCGTGCTGTGCGCCCTCGCCCTCGTGCTGGGGGCGGCGGCGTCGGCGCGTTGGATCGGAGCGCAGGTCGCGCTGGCGTCGTTCACCACCGACCTCGCCGATCGCAGCCCTGCCCAGCGCGCCAACATCGAGACGGCGGCGGCTCGCATCGACGGACGGGTGGTGCTGCCCGGCGAGACGTTCTCGTTCAACCAGGCCGTGGGGCGTCGCTGTCTCGAGCGCGGCTACGAGAAGGCGCCGGGCTATGCGGCGGGGGGCGTGGCTGATACCACGGGCGGGGGCATCTGTCAGCTGTCGTCGACGGTGTACAACGCCGCGCTGCTCGCAGGTCTGCGCATCGTCGAGCGCGTTCCGCACGCGCGCGGGGTGAGAAGCGTCGGGCTGGGGCGTGATGCCGCGGTGGTCTATGACCGGCAAGATCTGCGCTTCACCAATCCGTTCGCGTTCGCCGTGCGGCTGTGTGCCCGAGCCACGGCCGACCGACTGGTGGTCGAGGTGGTGGCTCCGCGTTCCACCCACGAAACCGTCGCGCGGCACGCAGAGGTCGAGGTGCGGGTCGAGACCACGCGCGGCCCTTCGGGTATCTGCGCGCGCACCTGGCGCTGCATCGGAGGCCGGGACGAGCTCGTCTCGACCGACACCTATCCCGCGCTGCCGTGAGGGGGCGCAGCAGCGATTTTCCGGACGCCGCGCGCACGGTCTGACCCGCGCGCAGATCAGGCGACGGGTGTCAGCGCTTCGCGTTCGCCAGAAAGGTGTCGAACCAGGGCTTCTCTTCGATGACCGCATGCACGAACGTGGCACGGTGGTCGGCCTTCTCGCCCGCGCAGCGGCTCTGGGTGGGTCCGCTTCCCATCAGCGTGTGAAAGGCCTCGGCGAGGCGAGCGATGTACACCGGAACGACTTCGTCGAGCACGCCGTAGTAGGTGATGATGGGCGTGTGGCTGCGCCATCGATAGGCCTGGCTTCGCTCGAGCGTCTGCCAGTAGGGGAAGTCGGCGAGGTTGCCGCTGTCGCGGAACTCCTGGCGCAGGAACTGGTCGCAGCGCGCGGGGGTGAGCTTGCGGAAGGTGACCCAGTCGATCTTGCCGGTGTAGAGGTCTCGTGACGCCTGCAGGTACTCGGGGCGGATGGCGAATGCGGCAAGTCCCATCTGTCCGAGGTAGGCTTCCTGCGCCTGCAGGTGCAGGGCCATGCAGCCGGGCAGGTAGACCGCGTCGATGGGCTGCACGTTGTTGATCCAGCGGTGCACCGTGGCGAACACATCGACCGGTGCGCTCGCGGTGGCGGTGGCCGTGACTGGCATGCCCAGGGTCTCGAGGTGCTTGAGAACCGTCATGGTCACCCAGCCCCCCTGCGACCAGCCGCTGAGGAAGAGCGGGCCTGGCGCGATCTTCTCGGCGGCCAGCACTGCCCGCCCGGCGAAGAGCATGTCGACGCACGCCTGCTCGGTGCTGCGCTTGACCAGGTAGCTGTCCGGCTCGGTCGACAGGCCGCGCCCGAAGTAGTCGGCGGCCACCACCACATACCCCTGTGACGCGAAGCGGGCGACCACGAGCCGCGTCTCCATCGAGTTCTCAGGAAACGACGGGACGTCGCCGCGGTTGAACACGGTGCCGTGCTGGTAGGAGACGACGGGCATGGTCGGTTGGCCGGTCTGGGGAATCGCCACGAGACCGGACGCGAGGGTGGGGCGGTTGGCCTGCTCTGGCACCACCGACGGGTACTTCACGCGGTACAGCCTGACGGGGAAGCGCGCGGCGGGGAACCTTCCCTTGGACGCGGACGCGGGCATGGGCGACCCGGTGAGGAACGCATCAAGCTCGGGGCCGGTGATGTGATCGAGGCGCTTCAGGTCGTAGGTTCCGATGTACTGATAGCGCACCCCGGAAGGGGCGCTCATGAAGCTTGCCTCATTGGGGGTTGCGGGGTCGACGAAGGCGGGCGCCATCGGACCCTCTGGCGCTGCCGGCGCGGCGTGGGGGGCCGGGGCAGCGTGGGTCGCGGGGGCAGCGGCGGTCAGGAGGGCGAAGGCGAGGGCGGCGCCTGAGAGAGCCTGGGAGAAGCGCTTCATGGTGCGAGGGCTCCTTGTGGTGTAGCGGTCGAGCGGAATTGGTTGTCGGGTGATGGAACCCCTTCCCTCGTGCCCGCTTGCGCATCCCGATGCCTCAGCACGTGCTGCGCGGCCGTGGCGGACGGGTCAGTGCGGTCACTTCACCGAAGTGTGACAGCTGGAGGTGTCACGTGACGGCCGGGAGTGTCACATCACCGCAGTGTGACAGCTGGAGGTGTCACGTGACAGCCGAGAGTGTCACGTCACCGCAGTGTGACAGCCGAGAGTGTCACATCACCTCGGAACATGTCGAAACGATTGAGGAGAAACCATCGTCATCAAGAAGGCGCTCTGTGGTCTGCTGGGTGGCCCGGTTGGCGCAGTACTCGCTGTCTTCACAGCCTCCGCTGTGATCAACGTGCTTGCAGCCGGCATCGATGAGTTTGGTTTCTTTCTCAGAACGCTGCCCTTTCTCGTGCTCGCATCGCTGGCGGGCGGCGTGTTCGGATTCAGGTGGGGATACGCGGGCTTTGCGCTCAAGCGAGACGCTCGCAAACGCCTGGATGGTGAGTAGAGTCGCGCGTCACGCACCTGTGCACCCGCTTGCGCTCTCGCGTCAACCGGGTGTGTTCACCAAAGAAGGCCGAACATCAGCCGATGTCCGGCCTTCTTTTGTGAACGCGGCACGTAAGCCGCAGTGCCATGTGTGGATGCGTGAGCGGGCCCAGAGGGAGACGATGAGGATCGCATGGCCCTCGCCCACAGCTTTCCCCCCCTACCCCTCCCCCAGGCGTTCGCGCAGCGCCTCCCACTGGCTGCGCGACAGGGCCATGTAGCGAAACACGCGGTTGCGGTCGCGCAGCGCCTCTGGAATGGACTGCAGGGGGATGTGCACGACGGTGACGCCGTGGCGCGCGGCGAGGGTGTGGATCCGCGGGCTGGGGACGTAGCGGCTGAAGTAGGCGAACGGCTTGCCGGCGCAGAACGCGAACATGATGTCGAGCCAGGTGTAGACCGTGTCGCACAAGCCGCCGACTTGGGGCAAGAGCGGCAGGATGACCTTGTCGTAGAAGCTCGGACCCTCGCGCGTCATGGTGGGGAGATCGAGGGAGATCAGCGTGAAGTCGCGTTGGTCGCGCTGCAGGTGGTAGGGGTGCTCCTGCAGCACCACGCCGTGGCCTCGCTCGCGCGATGCGCTGCCGATGCAGGTAAAGTCCGGGTCGATCCAGCCGCCGCCTGCCTTCCCTTGCAGGAAGTCGGTGTGCTCGCTGTCGTTGCGCCAATCGATCACCCCGTTGGTGAATCGGAGACGCTCAGCGCCGCCGCGGCGGATGTGGATGTGATTGTGTTTCTGCGCCATCGAGCGGATGGTGGCGCGAACGTCGAGGCCATCGCCCGTTCCCGTGAGGAAGGGTTCGACGGCGGTCTGCTCTGGGTCGCGCTGGCTCGCCTGGCGCAGCACGGTCTCGACGAACGCGATGTAGTCGCGCCCATCGTCGGGGTGCACCCGCCAGGCGCGCTCTTCCTCCCATTCGTGGGCCGGGGGCAGGTCGCGATACTGCTCGTGACGCGCGCGTCGCACCACCGTCTCGACGGTGACGGGGGGCAGTCCGTCTCCGCTGCGCGGCCAGATCGAATCGGCCGCCACCCACCGATGGCCGCAGCGGAACGCGGGTTTGGGGGCATCCGCGTCCCAGGTCAGAACGGGGAGGTCGCTTCCGGTATCAGACGAGAGGGGCTCGTGGCCGTCATCCATGGCGGTGAGATGGAGAACGCCCGCGTACGAGGGGCCGATGACGGCCGTGGCGGAGGTGAGGAGCTCGTGGAATGTGGGGCGCTGGCGCAGGCCTCGCGCCATGGCGAGGTTGCGGGCGTACATCAGCACCCGTGCCACATCGGTGGGTCCGGCCGGCTCCGGCGTGAGCGTGATATCGTCGCTGGTGTGGTGGGGCTGGGTCGCCCGCAGGGCAAGTGCACGCAAAGAGCTGTCCTCGTCGTAGGTCTTTCCGCGCTCGACAAACCCGCGCACGGTCCAGGGCAGTCGGCCCGTCATCGCGACCACGGCCGATCGGCTCAGCTGCATGCGCGTGAAGCTTTGCACCTTCGCCTTGCGCATGCGCGGCGCGGTGAAGTCACCTCGCCTCAGCCGGTCGACGATGCGCTCCCAGTGGGCGGCGCCGCCGATCCAGAGCACGCGAGCGTGGCGCCGCATGAGGTCGCGCAGCTGTCGGGCCATGAACGCCTCGCGCGCGAGGTCGCGGTCGGTGACGTGATGGGTGAAGGCAGGCAGGCGGGTGAAGTGAGAGCGCAGCAGCGGCGCAAGCTCGCCGCCCACCGGGGACGGTTGAGCGGGGGAGGCGGTCGGCGCGGGCGTGGGCGCCTCGAGCCACGGGTCGATGAAGGCGATGGGGATCCCGAAGGTTCGCGCCGCCATGTAGGCCTCGAGCATCGAGTCGCCGGGAACGAACGGCAAGAACCAGTCGCCTGCTTGAGAGACCACAGGAAGTGGCCAGCAGTCGGCGGCCCAGCGCCACTCGTCGGCGGCCACCGTGCTCGACTCGAGCGCCAGGACGGAAGGGGAGTGGTAGCGCAGTGCGTCGCGGGCCGACTTCGCGAACATGGGCTCGAAGTGCGCCGAGGGTATGCCCAGGAGGTTTTCAAATCGGTGAATCATGTGCTCTTCGTCGTCGTACATGCGATCAGCCTGCCTCTCCGCCTGCCAGCACCTGCGCGGCGGCTTGCATCAGTGCACCGCGCACAGCCCCCCTCATGCGGCGCGCATCGGCTGGGCAGAGGTTCTGCGCGTAGCGAACGAAGCTGAGCATGTCGCGGGTGCTGTCGACCCTGCCCTCGTCGATGCGCTGCTTGAGCAGGAAGAGGGCGTCGTCGAGCAATGTGCTCGTCACGCCTGATGCGCGAGCGCGCACGATCTCTTCTTGCACATGCCATGGCGGCGCCACCACCTCGATCCTGGGCTTGAGGCGGCTCTGGACGTACCCCGGCAGCGCGTACACGCTCGAATCGGAGTTCATGGTGACGCACAGCCGGAAGTCGGGGTGGGCTGAGATACGAACGGCGGCCGCGGCGCTCTCGACGTAGCGGCGATCGTCCATCAGGGGGGCGAGCGATGCCCAGCTGCGCTCGGGCATGCGGTTCGCCTCGTCGATCACGGCGACGCCTCCCCTGATCATGGCGGTGACGAGGGCAGAAGCGCGGTATTCGACTCGCCCGTCAGCCGCCAGCACGGGGGTGATCACGAGGTCTTCGGGGCGGGTGTCCATGGTGGCGCCGATGATGTAGATGTCGTGACCGGCGGCCCGCGCGGCCGCACAGGCGAGGGTGGTCTTTCCCAGGCCGGGCGCTCCGACGAGGCGGGGGGTGAGCGTCAGCTCGGAGTGCGACGCCCGGAACCAGGCGGCGCGCATCTGCAAGAGGTAGTCGTTGTAGTCGATCCACGTGCAGTCATGCCGCACGGGGTCGACGAGGGTGAGCCGCACGCCGTCGATCTCGACGGTGCGGGAGGGCTCCGTGGAGCCCTGCGGTGTAGCGGTGCGCGTGCGTTTCTGGGGCAAGGGGACCTCCTGGTGGGTTCAAGGTGCGTAGCAGCGCTACACCCCTATCATCCATGAAGACCCAGCCAAATAGTGTCGCCTTAACACGAAGTTGTGCGGAGGCGCGGCGGAAGGCGCAGCAGACGTCTCAGGGCTGCATGTACTGGCTTCGATCGTGGGGGGGGATGGCGTCACCAGGGTCGCTGCCGTCGGCCTGCTCGAAGGCCATCCCGACATAGGTGGCCACGGTCTGTCCCCGATCACCCGTGAGAACCCGTTCGAGCGCCGCCATCTTGAAGTCTTCGACGTTTCGCTGACGGATGGCGTAGCGGAATCGCCCCTCCACGAGCGCGGTGGCGCTGTAGCGCCAGGGCTTGGCGAACTCCACCCGTCCGCGCAGCGCGATGGTGGCCTGATCGCCGGTCACCGATTCGACGGTGGCCGTGAACTGGCGTGCTCTCACCTGCTCGGGGGACCACATCTGGTCGCCTTTGAGAGTGGTGTCTGCCAGATGGAGCCGGCACAAGGCGTCGAGTGCCGCGTCGGCGACAGGGTGCGAGGCTCCCACCTGCATCGGCATGGCCACGATGGCGTCGCAGGCTTCCCGAGGCAGCCACATGTGATCGAGCTGTGGCTGCGGCGGAAGCGACATGGCATGACGCGGGAGGCGGGCAGACGACGCCACGGGGCCGTTGGGGGTCCATTCGAGGCGCCTGGTGAAGACGCGGAGCACGACGGCGCCGGGCGGAGGGGTGGGCTGCGCGATGGGGTCTGGGGTGAGGGAGCGGAAGGCGTCTGTCCGCGATCCGCCCGAGGGGGACGCTTTCGCGCGGTGAAGGCGCAGCCCGGTCTCAAGGGTGCCGACCACGTCCATCGTGTCGCTCATGTGGCGCACGCAGCTGAGCAGCGTGCCATCGACCGAGCAGCAGTAGATGCCCTGACGTGAGGGGTCTTCCCGAAAGGACGCCGGGGTCTGGGCTGCCAGGCCACGGAAGAAGTCGCCTTCTGCGTCGCGCTGACGCAGCAGCCGCAGGTCGTTGCACGCGACGGCGACGAAGCGGTTCCGGGCCAGGTCGATGACGGTCGGGTCAGAGAAGGCGAGCACACGGCTCGCAAGCCCGTTGGGTCAGGTGCTGCCCAGCGGGTTGCCATCCATGCACCACAGGAGCAGGGGCTTCCCTTCCTCGGCGGCGCGCAGGCGCGCCTTCCACAGACGGGTCATCCATGGAATGCTGCGCCATTGCGACTCACGCGCAGACGGTTTCACCATCTCGAAGAACCGCGTCTCGAGCAGCAGGGTCGGGTCGCTCAATGGGAGCGGTTCCGGGGAAGGCATCGGGAAGCCGCGGGTAGCAGCTGCGG
>Ga0214923_10007853_pt1 | contig 11515 bp, 13 predicted proteins | sample LL1510_MetaG_FD_177993 | JGI IMG/M metagenome (GOLD analysis project Ga0214923, IMG submission 177993) | Freshwater microbial communities from Lake Lanier, Atlanta, Georgia, United States - LL-1510 | ecosystem: Environmental > Aquatic > Freshwater > Lake | place: USA: Georgia | collected... | reverse complement strand
TTTCTTCTTTTTTTTTTTTCATTTCTTCAGCTTTAACTTGTTTGTTATGTTGCTCCACGGTAATAAAAGATTTGTTTGACGACATTGTTATATTTTTTTATTATTGGTATTACTTTAAACAACATAAATATTTATCAATTTTTTAATTTATATTTAATGAACTTATATTACAATCTAAAACTAACTCAATCAAATATAATCTTATCTGAAAAAGATAAAGAATTTAACGATGCAAAATACAATTTATTTGTTAGTAGAGATAGATATGAAAGTGCTAAATTAAAATATATTGGCGATAGAGAATTGTCTGATGTTCAAAAAGATAAAATAATGAAACCACAATTAAATCGTATTCTAAATAATTATATCAAATTACTATATTTATATGATAAATATGAGCCTGACACATTACAAATAGATAAATTGATATATGAATCAAACAAACTTGGACTAAGAATATATTATTCTAATTCATAGGAAAAATAAAAAAAAATTTCAAAAAAAAATCATTAAAAAAATATGCGCGCGCTCTCTTCAAATGATGTTTCAATTTTTGGCAAATATTGCAAAAAAATGCAATATTTATTTAAAGATTATAATTATAATATAACTATAATATATAGCTAAATTATAGATGAAAAATAAGTGTAATGTATGTTATAAAACATTTGGAAGAATTTATGAATTAGAAAGACATAAAAATAGAAAAATTAAATGTATCTCAAACAATATAGATGTTAAAGAGAACATTACTAATGGTTCCTCCAAAATAGAAAAATTGGAGGAGAACAATAAAATAACTCCTCCAGTTACCTCCACTAATACAAGTAATACAAATAAAGATGATAATAATCATAATAAATGTACTAATTGTAATAAAATATTTACAAGAACTGATAATTATAATAGACATGTTTTATTTAGATGTAAATATATAGAAGAAGAAATTAACAAAGATGATAATAAAGTATTAGAATTACTAACACAAATGAACAATAAAATAGAAGATCTTCAAAATAAAAATAGTGAGTTACAAACTACAATACAAGAATTGAAAGAACAAAAAATATCATCTAATATAATAAATAATACAAATACAAATAATACAAATACAAATAATACAAATTCAAATAATACAATAAACAATAATAATAATATAACATTTAATATCATTAAATTTGGTGACGAAAGTCCAGCAAAAAAATTAACTACTAAAGAAATACAGTACATTATAAACGCTCATAGAAATACAATGTTACAGAGAAGTATTGAAATTACACATTTTAATAATAAACATCCTGAATTTCAAAATGTATATATAGCAGATAAAAAGATGCAAAACGCTAATATTTATAATGGAGATAAGTTTGATTTAAAATCAATTGATTTCGTAATCGACGATCTTATTTTAAATCATATAAATAATTTAGATGATTACAAAAATAGAGAAGATGTTGTTATATCTGATAATAAACATGAAGAAATAGATACAATAGTTGATAACTTTCAGAATTATAGAGATTCTGGAAGTGATAAAGAAAAGCGAATTTATAAGAAAACAGAGACTGAAATTAAAGAGATGCTTTATAATAATAAAGACAAAGTTATTGATACACAAAAAAAAATTGGCAGGAAAAAAAAAATAAAAATCAATTAAAGATTTATCATCTTTTGATAAGTTTATAAATACTTTCATATATTGATTCATTGATTTGTGGTTTAATATGTTCGAGTATATTATCCATTATAGGACATAAATCCATACTTACATGTTTTTTACCTAATGTGTTCTGAAATTTTATAGTAGTACTAATACTATCAAACTCTAACTCATTATGTACATTATCTAATAAAGAATCTAGAATAGTTTCAAAAGTTAAATATTTTAATTTATAATTATCCATTAATATTTGTATTGTAAATGAATGCACTAATCCAGTAAAATATAAAATACAAGTATATTTGATTGTCGATGATTTGTCTTTTAAAATATTATAAATTTTAAATTGTGCGATGATTTTATGTAATTCACATATATTTTTAAATAATGGATGATTTTTATAAGCACCTTGGATACTAGGCATAATAAATTCAATATAACCTAGTCGTATAGCATAATTGTGGTGGTTCATATATGAAAAAAAATATCCATTTGGAAAATTCCAATCTGGAATTTTACCTGGTATCGTATTGAAATCAAAATAATAACCTCCATAATTATATATTACAAATGATCGTGTAATATCACTTGCAGCAGCAAATTGTATATGTTCCCAAGTATTATCATCTTGTTCTAACCATGGTTGAATCAATTGTAATAAATTTTGTATCTCATTAACATTATGTACTGTACATGATTTTAATTTTTCGATATCTCTAATAAACAAATCACTTGTCCAAACCCATATATCAAAATTAGGATTATCTTTTTTCCATTTATTGATGTGTTCTTGAGCATAATCTGGTGCAGATCCAAACCAAATTAAATGAATTATTTTGGGAAGTGGTATTATTTCAGATGATTTTGGTATATCTAATACAAATAATTCTTCGACTTTTACTTCAGACGCAGCTATTGGTTTAGGTGCTAGTGCAGCAAACCTAGCAATATGTTCGGATATATCATTACTAAGAAGTAATAAATCATTTATTTTTAAACATTTATAATCTAATATAGGTGTTTTATGATTAATTTCAACAATAGTCTTATATTTATAAACAATTTCTAAACTACATTGTAATAAATTATAAGAAGGTATTAAACTAAAACCATTTTGTAATAATTTTTGAATGTTTCTGTTATCTAAATAGCATAAAACAAATGAAGGTTTTTTTTTATCTTTATTTGAGAATATATTTATAATCATTTCTAAATAATTAAATGTATCAAAATGTATTCGCTTTAATATTTCAAACATCTGTTTATGTTCTCGTATTGATTTCACACTTGAAAGAATTGAATTTAAATCTTGAACTTTATCATCATATCGAACTTTATGTTCTGCTCGTGGAAGAGCATACTGACGAGTTGTATCAGTGATATATTTATATAATTCTTTCATATTTTTTTCATTAATCAAATCATCATTAATTTCTGTTATATATTTGTATATAAAACTATTTTTTGACTCTTTCATAAGATTAAATAATTTATCTATAAACAAGTCAATATGCCATTTTCCAATGGGTTTTAAAGTTTCAAATAATTCGACTAATGATTTTTTACTGAAATTATATTTTATAGCAAATTTAGCCTCGTTTATATCTATTAGATTGTTCATTATTGTCTGTAATTCTGTTTCAAAACATAATTCAGTACCCATTTTATTAAATACAATATTATTTCGTGATCTATCTACATCACCTAAATCACTTTTATAAATTTTTATAGGAAATTCTGGTGTCGATAAATTATCAAGCAATTTAAAAAAAGACTCATCAATATTATAACAACAATTTTGTAAATCATTACAAGTACATTTAACAGATGTGCCATCAATATGTTTCTCGAGAAACATTATTAATGGCAAATCATTTTGTGATTTTAAATATATTAAATTCTTAGGTCCATATAATGAAGTAACAACAACATCACCTTTTTTATAAATATATTTTTTTTCCATATGTGTTTTACTATATAATACAAAAATAAATTTATAATTGTATTATAAAAAAATAACAATACAATTAAATATAATGCTAACAATAAAATTGTCTAAAACATGGATGATAGGAAAAACAGTAGAAGGTTATATATATTATTATAATCATATAACAAAAAAGTCACAATGGCATTATCCAGAAACTGTCGAAATACAAGAAAAAAATAAATGGACAAATGGAAGAACAATAGATGACATACCATATTATTATAATACATATACAAAAAAATCACAATATGAACTACCGTAACTAAAAACCTGATATTTCTTATATATTTATCATCTACTTGTTGATGCTTAAGCATCAACAAGTAGATGATAAATATATAAGAAATATCAGGTTTTTAGTTGCGGCTGAGCGAGACCGCTAATTCTGGATAGAATAAAAAAGCGACGCTTTTTTAAATTCTATCCAGAAATAGCGGTCTCGCCTAACCGTTATTGGAAAAATATGAGGAAAAAAATTATAGATATATTTTCAATCCAATAAGCAAAAAAAAAATCTGAATATATTTACATTCAATATATAAAAATTAACTTGGTTATATATATATATATATATATTATGAAAAAATCAGGTTCATTTAAAATAAATTATGATTCAGATACAAAACATGGAATTAAATCAGGCGAGAATTATTATTTTAATAAAGATTATGAATCAAATTATGAAAGTCCATCATTTATTGATGATATTAGTGATGAAGAAATAGATAGTGGTTATACAGAATTTATTGATAATATAATAAACGAGATAGAAATATCTAAAGATCAAGAAATGAATGAAAAAAAGAGGGAAATAATTAAAAAAATAAGTAAACCATTACCAGAACCATTAATAGATTATAACATATTAGAACAGAATTATTTAGGTTTAATATCGGATGAAACAATAAAAAATATGGTAAATGAATGTTTAGATAATATTGAAAAAAATGAAAATTAAACTATTTAATGGTAAATTATTTATATAATAAACATATAAGATGGATCAAACAGAAAATCATTTGACAGATAAATTTATCAATCTGAAGATTACAATTCCTCAGAAAGATATAATGCACAAAAGACAAGTAGATGAAATTGATTGTTCAATGGATGATATATTAAATCAGAGAAAGAGATCAAAAGATAATAAACATAATTTTACATTTGATAAACCATTGCCATTAATTGTAGAGCCATTTAAGCCATTAACAATTGAAACAATTGAAACATCAAAATATAATTAATTAGATCATCACTAAAAAGATTTTTTTTATTTGATTTATACATAATAATATATAGATTATTATATATAATGAACGAGATATCGGAGAACAATTATAATGAAGTAAAAAAGTATGACATATTAAATAGTAAATTAAAACTGGGTTCATATATTAAAGCAATACCATGTGATCAAAATAAAAATCAGCCAACATTGTATGGATTTTTAACAAAAGTGAATATAGAGAATAATTTGTATTCTAAGACGACACTAACTCTGAAATACATGCAGAATGGAATTACAAAATTTATAAAAATATATCCAATAAAATATGATATTTATTTTAAGACAATAGAAGATAAAAAAAGAAAATTATTTATGTCATTTTTAGAACAATTAGAAACTACAAATTAAATGAGACATTAAAACTGTTTGAAAATAGTAATTTACGACTATGAAAATCAATATTGATACGATGTGCTGCAAGAAAATTAAGACCTAAAATCATTTGAATACGGTTATCACTAGGATTATCAATAATGTCAAAAGAACAAGGAATTGAGTAATTTTGGATAGTAATATCAAGATACCAAATTTTTCCATATGTATTAACAGAGCCTTGAGCAGCACTAACACTATTAATATGAGACCGATCAACTAAATATTCAATTTTACATGCATCAACGGCTTTCTTATAAAATACACAACAATTTGCACCAGTGTCAATCAATGCTTTTAATTTAACATCATTAATAAATACATCAACTGTAATTAGATCAAGATACATCAAAAAATTTGGTATTTTTTCAATTGCCATTGATTTATTTTGTTGAACCAGAAAAACCTGATCTTCAATAATATTTTCATTAAAATCATCTAAAGGAACATCATAAAATGTTTCATCTAAATTATAATGAGATTGAGATTGCATATATATATATATATAAATGTATATAATATAGCATAAATAGTATAAAATAATTTTATCAATTTTTTTTTATTATCAAAGAAAATCAACAGTAAAATTTTGTTTAGAAAAATACAATTGTTTTTTGTTAAAATCAATTATAACAGCATTATCAATCAAAAAAAATGTAGAGAATATTATGTCATATTCTGTGTTTCGAGTAGTTGAAATTGTGTTAAAGAGACATTCTATATAATGACTGCCAATATTCAATTTACAATAAGAGATATTAGCAGGAGTATTTATTTTTGCATCTATAAAATCAACAGAACTTGCGGAATTTAGATCAATTAAATTATTCAATTTATGTTTCAAAACAATACTATGTTTTATGACACAAGAACTACCACAAGTATCAATTAATGCTCTGTAATTATTATTGCATAATTTTACATTGATAATAATAAATTTATTTAAATATTTTGTTGAATGTTTATTGATGCATTCTAGATCAAGGATTAATAATGCTTTACAATAATTAGTAAATAATGTATGTTTATATGGTGCTATTATTTTTTTGACTGTAGAACGACTAATTTTATCACTAAATATTAAATCATTAACTTCATTAAATAATTTTTCAATCATGTCAATATCATTTTTCAAAATAAAATTTTCAATATGATTAGCAATATCATGGTTAATATTATTACTGAACAACAATAATTTATCATTATTATTATCATCATTATTAACATCATTATTTAAATTTGATATATTATTTTTTTGAGATAATATATATTTTTTAAAGAAATCATCAACATCATCAATATAACAATATTTGAGAGGTTCAACAAAGTGTTTGGAAAATATAACATTATTTCCAAAATCCATATTAATTAAATATTTTTTTAAAAAATTAATACCAAGAACGACAATATTATCATCTGACATTACACATTTAAAAGATATATTGTAATTTATATTATATAGTTTAAAATCAATATTATTAGTATTATTCAGTTTATATATTGATTTTGTTTTAGATGTAATATATGATCTATCCGCACCTGTATCAATAAACACGGGTAGTTCATAATTTTGAATTTGTATAATAACAATAGGATATTGAGATTTATGAATATAAGTAGGTATTTCATTAATTGCTTTAATAATAGTATTTTTATTAATATCCATAATACTCATATGATTGATATACCATAAATATATTATATATGTATATAAAATATATTTATCAATTTTTTTAACTATAACCATTAATATCGAATATTTGTTCGTCATCATTATTATTATTGTTATCATTAATAAGTGTGATAGATTTAATGGATGGACGCATTGAATTATTAGAAGCAATTTTTTCATAGTAATGAGAAATATATTGAATATAATTTGAGTCAATTGTACATTTACCAAATGGTATTAATTTATATTTTTTAGATGCATTATTTACATCATCAATATTAATACAAAATTGACTACCAATATATATGTTATCATCTTCAGAATTTTTAGAAGTGGTGACCATAGAGATAGATAGAGCTGGTATAAAATTAGTAATAATAGAGTCAGCATTATTAATTTGGATCATATTACGACCTGCATTATAATTGGCAGTACCATTATTATTGAGATAGTCGCCCATAAAAATGAGACCATTAGATGGATCGAATTTAAAAATAGTAGAACCGACATAATATCTGAATAGTTCAATAAAATTATTAGTTAATTTATCATAAGATAAATTATTATCACTGTCACCAATATTAAACAGAGTGATATCGATAGGTATATCTCTATCATGCATATTAATAACGAGTGATACTTTTTTATAGATGTCATTTGTTAATTTATCATAAAATGTGGATATTAGATTACTGGTAGTTTCAGAGAATTGATTTTCAGAATATTGAATATCTGTATGTTTAACATCATTAGATATAATATCATCAATATTAATATCAACATCAATATCAGTATGTATATCCGAATTATTAATTAGATTATTATTATTATCGAGATTAATAGTTTTATTATTTTGTTTAACAGGAGATAAATTAATAAATTTATAAATAGTTTCAGAACCAAAAAAATAAAAATAGATAAATAATAGTGTGATTATTATAAATATATATTTTTTCATATATATATTCATACTATTAATAAAAAAATAATTAAACCAAATAAATATTTTAATATATATAATTATATGTTTTTATTATACTATAAAAATAATTGTCCATATTCAAAAAATGCATATGAATTAATGAAGTCTCTAAATTTAGATCACGAATCAATATTAGTTGATGATAATATGCAATCAATAAGAGATGAATTAAAAACAGCATATAATCATTTAACACTACCAGCAATATTTTATTCACAAAAAATAGACAGAGTAGCGTCAAGAAGTAATATACCAGCAAGGAGTAATAGTAATATAGTTTTGACTGGAGAGAGTCGTAAAAAAAATAAAAATAATTTACTGACAGTATTTATAGGTGGATATGATAAGATGTCTGGAATAGTAGGTATATCAAAATCATTAGATGTGAATTCAAATTATAAACAAATATATGAAGACAGAGTAAAAAAAAATTACAATATATCATATCGTGATTTTTTAAAGATAGCAAATGAAATATGCAAAAATTAAATTTATATATTTTTTTCGGTTTGAATATTATCAAGATTTACACTATAATTTTTATTATCATTACTATCATCTGAACTATTATCAGAACTATTATCAATATGTTCGGTCAATATAATATTTTTAAGATTATGATCTGTTTTTTTACTGATAATATTATATTCTCTACTTAATTCTTCAGTGCTAATCATAAGTTGGTCTATAGCGGTTTTATATATATTTTCAATATTACAATCTTCCAAATTATTAGTAATTTTTAATGATGTAATGACATCATTAATTTTGATATTAGGTTTGTATAATTTATTTTTAAGTAGTAATGTAATATCATTAAAGTCAGTATCATTATTGGTAATAATATGATAAGAGAAGTGTTTAAACATAATATTGCCATAAATAGTTTTCATATTGATAGATTTGATATGTTGTTTAAGAAAAACGAGATCTTCATCAGAAATATTATCATAAAATATAGCAGTTTGATTGTTGATGCAGAAAGTGAATTTGATGATATGTACTGTATTAATAAAAATATTCATAATATAATATAAAAAAATAAAAAAAAATTAGAGAAAAATCTTATTAATTTCATTAATAATTGGAAGTTGAAAAACAGAATAAAATTCTTCAATATTTTGCAGAGTTCCAATAATACGAAATTTAGCTGGTGCATGAACATCTTCATTGATACGAAGTTTAGCATTTTCTGGAACTTCTAAATATCTCCATGTATTTGCATATGAGATCAATAGTTCCATTATAGACTCATCTAATGTTTTTTTAGAAGGATTATCAATATAATATTTTTTAAAGGCATCAATAGCGATTCTGAGACCGAATAAATCAGCAATATTTTCTCCGATAGTTAATTTACCATTTACTTGAAATTCATTATCATCACCATCAATATTAATTTTAATTGAGTATTTATCATATTGCACAATAATTTTGTCAGTAATTTTATTATATTCATCGAATACTTCTTTAGTCCACCATGTTCTCATTTTGCCTTGTGAATCAAATTTAGAACCCTGATCGTCAAAACCATGAGAAATTTCATGACCTATAATAGCACCGATTGAACCAAAATTAGATGCCATTGAAATATATTTTAATGGTTTATATATATCAATTTTAGATAGTCGTAATCTATCAGACAAAATATCGCTTAGAAAAGGGTCTTGAGTTATATCAATACCATAAGAATGTAATTGTGTATCTGATAGATAAATAAAAAATGGTTCTTGTAATATACCTGCTGGAAACACGATTTCGTTTCTTAATGGATGATAATATGCATTTGTATCAGCAGCACACATTTCCCACGATTTAAGATCTTTATCCTTTCGTTTATATTTAATCATATTAAGACGGTTTTCCCATATATTTTCAATAATTTCAAGATCGAATAATGATATATATGATAAACTATCTTCGTCAAAACCGTGATCTTCTAACAATTGATATAAAATATTATATTCTTGTTGGTATGTAGATTTTTCGGGATAGCCAATTTTTTGATGATCGTTTAGTTTTAAAATTCTTAATTTTTCCAATGCTTCAAATAGACTATTTTCATGAGTAAGCCATTTACATTTATTTTTAAAATTATATTCATATGTATCAATTAAATAGCCAATTAATTTTTTCATAAGTAGACGATGATTTTCGTCAAAATATTTATTACAAAAAATTTCACCGACTAATTCAGGGAAAGAATCAATTAAATAAGAAATAGCTCGTTCATCAACAGGTTTTTCAGTTTGTTGACCATTTAAAAATGTACCATAAAATTGGAATTTTAAAAGTCTTATATCATCACTAATTAAAGATGAGAAATTATTAATAACTTTCCATTTTATATAGTTATCAATTTGTTCTCTAGTCTTTTTATCCTCTTTATACAATTTAAATAAATTATCAATATAACTCCAATAATAATCACCATTATCTGCTCTAGCTTTTTCTTCATCATTCAATTTGTCATATTTAACATCACTAAAATTTTTTAAAGATTGATCTAAATTACTACTATACATAATATCATGACTTGATTTAGTGTCTTGTAAATCAAATTCATCAAGAAAACAATCATGAAGCAGATCAATATTTGGAAATTTATCAGCAATATTTTGTAATTTATAAATATTAATTCTTTTTTCAACATCTCTCATAGCAACATTGGATAAAATAAATGGTGCTATATTCATTTCAAGTGTATCAACATCTTCACATATATTGTCAATCTCATTAGATATAAAATTAAAATATAATGGATATTTTGAAACAATCATAGATAATAATTCCTTACGATGTTTTCTGAGACCATTTAATTCACGAAGATTTTTTTGATTAAAATAATAATCTTTAGACAGGGAGAGACTTGGTTGAGAGATTTCAATAATATATGGTCGTTTAACTAAATTGCTTGGATTATCATCAATATTATAGGACAAAAAAAGAGGACAGCCTAAATTAGTTAGAATACATGTTTTTTCAATGAGTGTTTTAGCTTTATTAATATCATTCAAGATATTAATAATTTTAGAACATGTATTATATTGTTCTTTAAGAGGAATATTATGAAAATTAATTTTTTTATCAAAAATCGTTTTCAATAATAGATTATCAAAAGTGGAGCTATCTAAATTGTTTAATATTTTAACTAAATTTTGTGTATTACGAACACTAATGTCACTAAAATTACTTTTTGATGGACGATTTTTTGGAATTTTTAATTGTAAATAGTCGTGATTTGCAAAATCATTAAATTCATCTAAAGATCTTAATTTATGCACTGCCATATAATTATATAACAATAATATAAATTTAAATATATATTAATATATTATATTATGGATAACAATAAACCTGTTACTAATCTTGAAACATATTTAAACGAGCAAAATAAAAAAATAGATATTTCTTTCTTAAAAGTTGGAAATTCAAAAAATAATGATAATCCAACATCAGATATAATAGCACAAACTAAAACTAATAAACCATCTTTAAATATTCCAAATATTCAAAATATTACGAGTATTACTGAAACAAATAAAACGAAC
>Ga0214923_10007852_pt1 | contig 11516 bp, 3 predicted proteins | sample LL1510_MetaG_FD_177993 | JGI IMG/M metagenome (GOLD analysis project Ga0214923, IMG submission 177993) | Freshwater microbial communities from Lake Lanier, Atlanta, Georgia, United States - LL-1510 | ecosystem: Environmental > Aquatic > Freshwater > Lake | place: USA: Georgia | collected 2015-10-15 | reverse complement strand
CGGATGCGAACGTGAAGGTGGACGAGCCGCCGAGCGTGACGGTGTCACCGGTCTCGACGCCGCTGAGCGTCGCTGTGCCGGAGACGCTCGCGGCGGTCGTCCGGTCGTAGACCTTGTTGCCGCCGGTAAGTCCAGTGATCGTGAGGGCCTTGGGCGTGATGTCGGCGGTGAGACCGGTGGGCTGGGTGAGCGAGTAGTTGCCCGCATCGGTGCCGGTGATCGAGTAGCCGGTGACGGTGATCGCGATGCCGGTGCCGACGCCGGCGGATGCGAACGTGAAGGTGGACGAGCCACCGAGCGTGACGGTGTCGCCGGTCTCGACGCCGCTGAGTGAGGCGGTGCCGGAGACGCTCGCGGCGGTCGTGCGATCGTAGACCTTGTTGACGCCGGTGAGGCCGGTGACCGTGAGCGTCTTGGCGGTGATGTCGGCGGTGAGACCGGTGGGCTGGGTGAGCGAGTAGTTGCCGGCGTCGGTGCCGGCGAGCACCAGGGCGGCAGTGACGCCCTTCGAGGTACCGACGTTCTTGTCGGCGAATGTGCCGCCGCCGGTCACGGTGACGGTGTCGCCTGACGCGACGCCCGCGAGCGTCGCACCGGTGATCGTGGCGTTGGTCGTGCCGTCGTAGGCTCGGTTGGCGGCCGTGGCGCCGGTGATGGTGAGTGCCTTGGCCGTGATGTCGGCCGTGAGTCCGGTGGGCTGTGCGATCGAGTAGTTGGCGGCATCCGCCCCGCTTATCGAGTAGCCGGTGACCGTGACGGCCTTGCCGGTGCCGACATTCTTGTCGGCGACCGAGCCGGCGGGCGACCCACCGAGCGTGACGGTGTCGCTGCCGACGACTCCGGCGAGCGTGCCGCCGGTGATCGCGATCACGGTCGTGCCGTCGTAGTCCCGGTTCGTGGCCGTGGCACCGGTGACGGTGAGCGTTTTGGGGGTGATGGTCAGATTGGCCCCGACGAAGGTGATCGTGTAGTTGCTGCCAAGGGAGAGGGTTCCCTGGGTGATGGCGTACGGGGAACCCGCGACGGTTTCCCCTGGAGCCCGGACAAGACTGCCCGTGAAGGTGTCACCGGTGACGAGGCTGGCGATGAGGTACGAGAACGAGAGTGCCGGTTCCGCGGCGCCGTACGTCTTCGACGTCGTGCCGGCCGTGATCGTGATGGGCCGGGCCGTGATGTCGGCCGTGAGTCCCGTGGGCTGGGTGAGGGAGTAGTTGCCCGCATCGGTGCCGCCGATCGAGTAGCCGGCGGCGGTGATCGCGATGCCGGTGCCGACGCCAGCGGATGCGAACGTGAAGGTGGACGAGCCGCCGAGCGTGACGGTGTCACCGGTCTCGACGCCGCTGAGCGTCGCTGTGCCGGAGACGCTCGCGGCGGTCGTCCGGTCGTAGACCTTGTTGCCGCCGGTAAGTCCAGTGATCGTGAGGGCCTTGGGCGTGATGTCGGCGGTGAGACCGGTGGGCTGGGTGAGCGAGTAGTTGCCCGCATCGGTGCCGGTGATCGAGTAGCCGGTGACGGTGATCGCGATGCCGGTGCCGACGCCGGCGGATGCGAACGTGAAGGTGGACGAGCCACCGAGCGTGACGGTGTCGCCGGTCTCGACGCCGCTGAGTGAGGCGGTGCCGGAGACGCTCGCGGCGGTCGTGCGATCGTAGACCTTGTTGACGCCGGTGAGGCCGGTGACCGTGAGCGTCTTGGCGGTGATGTCGGCGGTGAGACCGGTGGGCTGGGTGAGCGAGTAGTTGCCGGCGTCGGTGCCGGCGAGCACCAGGGCGGCAGTGACGCCCTTCGAGGTACCGACGTTCTTGTCGGCGAATGTGCCGCCGCCGGTCACGGTGACGGTGTCGCCTGACGCGACGCCCGCGAGCGTCGCACCGGTGATCGTGGCGTTGGTCGTGCCGTCGTACTGACGGTTCGACGCCGCGGCACCCGTCACGGTGAGGGCCTTGGGCGTGATGTCGGCGGTGAGCCCTGCAGGCTGGGCCGTCAAGACGAGGTAATTGGAGGCGTCGGCTCCGCTGATTGAATAGTTCGCCGCGATGATCGCGATCCCGGTCCCGGCGCCGGTGGATGCAAATGTGAAGGTCGGCGAGCCGCCGAGCGTGACGGTGTCGCCGGTCTCGACGCCGCTGAGTGAGGCGGTGCCGGTAACGCTCGCCACGTTTGTTTGATCGTAGACCTTGTTGACGCCGGTCAGGCCCGTCACGGTGAGGATTTTGGCGACGATGTTGGCACTCAATCCGGTGGGCTGGGTGAGCGAGTAGTTGCCGGCGTCGGTGCCGGCGAGCACCAGGGCGGCAGTGACGCCCTTCGAGGTACCGACGTTCCTGTCGGCGAATGTGCCGCCGCCGGTCACGGTGACGGTGTCGCCTGACGCGAAGCCCGCGAGCGTCGCACCGGTGATCGTGGCGATCGTCGTGCCGTCGTAGGCTCGGTGCGTGGCCGCGGCGCCCGTCACGGTGAGTGCCTTGGTGGTGATGTCGGCCGTGAGCCCCGTGGGCTGAGTGACGATGTAATTCGAGGCCGCCGATCCGGTGAGTGAGTAACCCGTCACGATGACCGTTTTACCGGTGCCGACGTCCTTGCTGGCGACTGTTCCAGTCGGTGTCCCGCCCAACACCACGTTGGCCGCGTCTGCCGCGAAAACCTCGCCGGCACCGGATCCCGTGGTAAGCGTGCCACCGTTCACGGTAATGGTCGTCGTTCCGTCATAGACGCGACTTGCGGCCGTCGCGCCGGTGATCGTGAGGGCCTTCGCGTTTACAGTCAGCACTTGCTGCACGTCCGTCGCCGCAGTGAACGACGAGTTGCCGGCCTGGCTGGCGGTGATCGTGGTCGAGCCGGCCTTGAGGATCGTGACCGTGCTGCCCGCGATGCTCGCGACCGTCGGGTCGGAACTGACGTAAGTCACGGCCAGGCCCGACGAGGCGGTGGCGGCGAGGTTCAACGTACCGTCGCCGTAGGTGACGGCGGAGAGCGATCCGAACGTGATCGACTGGGGCTGGGTGAGCGCCACCGTGTAGAACGTTTCAGTCAGCGGCCCCGTGGCGTTGTTGTACCACTTGTTGGTTCCGTCGAAGAACAGCGTCTGCAGTGAGGACTTCGTTCCGGACACCGACACGGTGGACACCGTGGACGTGCCGTTCGCGAAGTAGCCGTTTTCGGTCGCCAGGCTCGTGATGTACGAGGTTGAGAGGCCAGACGGCTGATAGGACGTCGCGGCAGCGGCGGCACCGGTCGTGAGCCACGTCGTCCGCTGGATGAGTCCGGCGACGAGCGTGATGCCCGACTGCGTGGCCCAGTTGCTCGTGCTGCCCTGGAAGGCGAAGAGCTGGTCGCCCGAGGCATTGAAGGCAAAGTTGGTCGGAGCGGCAGAACTCCACGGCGTGCCCGTGATCGTCATGCCGTTGCTCCAAGTGAACGACGTGCCGCTCGTGTACGTCGTGCCCGCCGGCACGGTGAACGTGAGGAAACCTTCCGCCGTCGTGCCCGTGGTCGCCGAAGCAAAACCGTTGTCCGTGAAGTTGATGGTCGTGCCCGCATTGAGATCTACGAGCGTCACGAACGTGAACTTGTCGGGGTTGTCGGCGTCGTACTGGATGAACGCCACGTCACCCGCCGCAAGCACCGTCGGCGGCGGGTCGATCGTCAGGGTCTGTGTGACATCCGGTGCGGCGTTGTAGTTCGAGTCGCCTGCCTGGCTTGCCGTGATTGTCGTCGAGCCAAGGCCCACGATCGTGACCTGGTTTCCCGCGACGGTCGCGACGGCGGGGTTGGAACTCGTATAGGTGACGGTCAAGCCGGAAGTCGCGGTCGCTGTGAGATTGAACGAAGCACCTCCCACGACCCGGTTGGCCAGGGCCGCGAACGTGATCGTCTGGTTCGCCTTGGTGATGTCGCCGGTGAGTCCCGTGGGCTGCGTCAACGAGTAGTTGCCGCTGTCGGGTCCGCCCAGCGTCAGCGCCGCGGTGACGGCGATGCCCGTGCCCGGATTCACCGAGGCGAACGTGCCCGTGCTCGACGCGATCGAGACCGTGTCGCCGGAGATATCGCCCATGAGTATCGCGCCCGTGATCGCTGCCGCGGCTGTGCCGTCGTACGCCTTCGCGGTCACGCCGGCGCCAGTCACAGTGAGGGCCTTGGCCGTGATGGCGGCCGTCAGGCCGGTCGGCTGGCTGACGGTGTAGTTGTCGCTCGGCGCGGTATAGCCGCTGACGGTCACCGTCTTGCCGCTGGCGACCGTTTTGTCAGCGAACGACGCGCTCGGTGAGCCCGTGACCGCGAACGACTCGCCGTTTTCCAGGCCGACGTACGTCGCCGTGCCCGTGATCGTCGCCGACGTTCCCTGGTTGTATTCCTTGTCACCGATCGCGATGCCCGTGATCGTGAGGGCCTTTTTATTGACGAAGTTGTCTTGAGCGGTCGTCATGACATTCTTGTCGTCACCTCCGCCCCTGATCGTGATCGGCTGCCCGTTATAGGAGCCGCTGACTGCGGCGGTGGGCTTGAGTCGCACGAAGACGGTGGTACTCGCGACGCTGCCGCTTGACCGCGTGAGCTGGAGCGAGTCGGCGAAGCCCGAGCCGGAGGTGATGGATACCTCGAGGCCCGTCGGGGCGGTGACGGTGAGGTCGCCCGTAAGCGCCGAGCCGCTGACCGTGAACGTGCGTTCGGCAGACGCGGTGCCGTACGTGGTGGACAGAGCCCCTGAAATCCCGGTGACCGTGACCTGGGCGGAAGCCGGCACGGCCGGCGTGCCGTTCGTCGGCGAGCTGGCCGCACCGTCGCCTGCGGAGTTGACGGCGAAGAGCCGGACGGCGTAAGTCTGTCCGTTGGTGAGCCCGGTAATCACGAACGGCGACGATGTCGCCCCGACAGGCAGCAACGCGTCGCCGTCGAGTGAATACTTGTAGTCCGTGATCGTCGCGCCGCCGTTCGACGATGGCGCGGTGAACGCCACGGAAAGCGTCCCGTTGCCGGGCGTGATGCCGGTGATCGTCGGCGCACCGGCGACCACGGCGGAGATGCTTGCCGTGAGCGTGGGCTGGGTGACGGTGTAGTTCGTGCTCGGCGCGTCATAATCACCGGTACGAGTGAGCGTCTTGTTCGTGCCGACGTTCGCGTCGGGGAACGCCCACGTCACCGTCCCGGTGACGGTGAACGAGTCGCTGTTGGCGAGACCGGAGTAGGAGGGCGTGCCCGTAACCGAGGCTGTCGTGGCGTTGTCCCAGTTTTTGCCCGCCGCCGAGAGGCCGGTAATCGTGAGGGCCTTCGCGGAGACGGCGTTACCGCTCGCGGCCGTCACGATGTTGACGCTCGTGGCTCCGGTGCTCGCGAGCACGATGTTCTGCGAGTTGTAGTTGGTGCCGGTCACGGTCGCCGTGGCCGCGAGCCGCACGCGGAGCGAGCCGCTGGCGGATCCGCCCGACTGCGTGAACGTGGCGGTGGAGCCGTAGGTAGTGCCGTCGCTCGACACCTCGAAGCCCGTCGGCGCCGTCGCCACGAGGTTCGCCGTCAGATTCGACCCGGACACGGCGAACGACTGAGCCGTGGAGGCCGTGCCGTAGGTCGTGGTGAACGCGGTCGCGGTGGCGGCGCCCGTGATCGTGGGCGTGGAGGCATTCGCCGAGAAGGAGAAATTATCGACGCCTTGCGTGCTGTCAGATCCTCCGTCATCGGTCTCCGAGAACCGAATGTAGAGATAAGCGTCATTCGCCCACGAGACGGTCTGCGAACTCACTGACTGGGTGGCGATCTTGAAGAGGGGATTGATCGGGCCCTGCGTACCCGGGGCACCCGTGCCCGACGAAGGAGAATTGAAACTGAGGCTCGTCGCAAAAGTGCTCCAGGTACCCGCGGAATCACTGAACGTCCCATCGGCCGTCGAGGCCGACGTGATGACGTTCGTCGAGGAGGTTCGGTACGTAACCGCCGTTGGATTCGTCGTCGTGGACGGATTGCGGTTCATCACCGCATCAAACGAGATATTGACACTGGTAATCGTAGATCCAGACGTGTTCTTCAGCACCACGCCGTAGAAGCCTGCGGCGCTGCCGGAACCCTGAGAGCCGAAAGCACGGCCAACTGTCGGAGAACTCGTATCGATCAACTGGCGAAATCCGCCTGCGTTGCTTGAGCCCGTGTCACTCGCCAACCACCTGTTTCCCGTCGTAGACGTCATGTAAGCGTACCAGCCGTTGGGGCCGTTCCCTGCCAACGTGCTGATTTCGACCATCGCGCCCCCGGTCAAACTCGTGGCAGTTGCAGTCGTCGTGCCGGTCATCGACTGAAAGTTTTGCGAGTAGGTCGTCGTGCCGTCGAAGTCGACAGCCGCCAGCATCGCCCGACCTTCGAGCATCTCCACCCGCGCGGTGAAGGAGCCGAGGCCAGCGTCGATGCCAGTCATCCGCGCCGAGAGGCGATCCGCGCGACGGGCGTTTTTCTTTCGGGTGGCGGTACGCTCCGTTCCACGCCGGGATCCGAACAACTGCTCGATCATCCGTCTGCCCTCCGGAATCAGTCGTCACACACGACGAGCGCACACTCATCCACAACGGCAAAACGCTATGTGCTGCGTATGAGCGACACGTGAGTGGCGAATGAGATTTGTGCAAGCGAGCCGTTAGATGTTCGTGAGCGGCCGAGTGGCGGAGGGCGAGTCGGGAATCCGGAGGCATGCCGTGACGGCTTCCCACATGGCACGCCGCTGGGCTCCGGCGGCAGTGCTTCCCTGTGGCGCACGCCTCCAGGCGTGCGAACCAGCGTGTGGCTGCGAGGAGGCGTGGTTCTTGCTGTGGGGGTCGTGGGGGAGGGTTCGAGGTCATGCGTGGGGCGAATCCGCATTCGCACGCCTGGAGGCGTGCGCCACGAGGAGGAGGCGCAGGAGGCGTGCGCCACGAGGGGGCGAGGAGGGGGGGCGAGGTCATGCGTGGGCGAGGCCGCATTCGCACGCCTGGAGGCGTACGCCACGGCAGGCGCGAGGAAAGGTCGCGTTTCTGCACGCCTGGAGGCGTGCGCCACGAGGGGGAGGGGCGCGCTGGCGGCAGGGGATCGCGTCATGCGCCTCGCCGTGGCCGCCTGCGGATGCCCTCGTGATTCCGTGCTCGAGGTGAGGATTGACGAGCACGCAAAAGCGTGTACAAAAATACACTCTTTGATGCTGATCGCGTTCGCGTCGGGCGGTAGAATGCGGAGAGTCAGGCCATGGTGGCGATGATGGACACGCTGGCGATTTACGAGCACTTCCGCGAGGTCCTCGGCGAGGACAAGGCGAAGGCGTTCGCGCACACGCTCGGCCGCATGATCGAGGAGGCGAAGAACGCCGCCACGAAGGACGACATCCGCCTGCTGGACGGCCACTTCAATCGGCTCGAGGCCGCGATCGCACGGCTCGCCGAGGCGCAGGCGGCAGCGGAGGACAGGCTCGAGCGGGTCGAGGAGCGGGTCGGTCGGGTCGAGGAGCGGGTCGGTCGGGTCGAGGAGCGGCTTGACCGGCTCGAAGCCGTGGTCGAGCGCCTGGCCGAGGCGCAGACACGCACCGAGGAGCGACTCGATCGGCTCGAACGCGCCGTGGAGGACCTCGCCGCGAGCGTGAAGAGCCTCGCGCGGCAGGTGGGCGGGCTGTCGGAGGCGGTCGGGGCCAACCTCGAGGAGTTCGCCTGCGAACTCGTGCCCGAGCTGCTCGAAAAATACTGGGGCATGAGCGTGGCGTCGGCGATGCCCGAGGAGTTCGACGTGGGCGGAGCCCCCAAGGAATTCGACCTGGTCGTGCGCGGCACCGTGAAGGGCCGACCGGTCGTCGTGCTCGGCGAGACGAAAGCCCGGGTCACGCCCCCGGAGGTGGCCCGCTTCCTGCGAATCGTCGAGGAGGTGCGGGCTGGTCGTCCCGGCGACGATGTCCGCGCGGTCTTTTTCGGCTATCGCGCCAACCGTGAGACGCAGGAACTCATCACGTCAGCCGGGGCGTCGATGGTGTTCACCCGGGGCGTCATCATCCCCACGGCCTGAGCCGTGCGCGACTCGTGTCAGCGGGCGACGAGGTCGAGCAGGTCGTCGCGGACGTCGGCGAGCGCGAGGTGGTCGCGACGCGGGGCCGGGTCGGTGCAGAGGAAGACCGGGCCGTCGGCCGGATCGGCGGGCAGCCGGCCGTGCGACCCGCGGACGATCGAGGCGTCGGTGCCGATCACGTCCATGAGCGTGCGGAAGCCGAGCGTCTTGCGGGCGAGTTTCAGGGCGATCCGCACCTTCGGCAGCGAGAGATGCGGGTCGAGGAAGAGTTCCGCGGGGTCGTAGCCGGGCTTCCGGTGGATATCCACCGTGCGGGCGAAGTCGGGCATCTTCTCGTCGTCGAGCCAGTAGTAGTAGGAAAACCAGCGGTCGGGCGCGGCGACGGCCACGAGTTCGCCGGACCGCTCGTGGTCGAGGCCGCAGGCTGCCTGGGCGTCGCGGTCGAGCACGTCGGCCACACCGTCGGTCGCCTCGAGGATGGCGCGGACCTCCGCGATCCGCTCCGGGCGGCGCACGTAAACATGGGCCACCTGGTGATCGGCCACGGCGAAGGCCTCGCTCGCGCCGGCGTCGAGCAGCTCCCAGCCGAGATCCACCTCCTGCACGCGGAGGAGCCCCGCCCGGCGCAAGATGCGGTTGAGCGCGACGGCGTCGCGGACCGTCGTGATGCCGTACTCCGACAGGACGACGACCGTGTGGCCCCGGGCCGCCGCCCACTCGCCGAGGTCGCCGGCCACGCGGTCGATCTCGGCACATGCCATGCGGGCCTCGGGCGATTCCGGGCCGAACCGCTGCAGGTCATAGTCGAGGTGTGGGAGGTAACCGAGCGTGACGGTGGGCCGCGACTGCTCGATCACGCGCCGCGTGGCCGCGGCGATCCACGCCGACGAGCGGATGTCCGCCGTCGGCCCCCAGAAGTTGAAGAGCGGAAACCGGCCGAGGGCTCCCTGCAGGTCGGCCTTCAGCCCGGGCGGGTCGGTGTGGAGACTCGGGATCTTCCGGCCGTCGGCCGGGTAGACGGGCCGGGGCGTCGCGGCGATGTCGACCGCGGCGTACATGTTGAACCACCAGAACATCTTCGCCACGGTGAAGCCGTCGCCAAACCGGTCGCGGCCGGCGTGCCAGAGCTTCTCGCGCTCGCAGCCGACGAGCCGGTTGCTCTGTCGCCAGAACATCACCTCCGCGAGGTCGCGGTGATACCAGCCGTTGGCCACGATCCCGTGGTCGCGCGGCGGCCGGCCAGTGAGGATCGTGGCCTGCGCGCTGCAGGTGACAGCAGGCAGCACCGTGCCGAGCGGGGCAGTGAACCCCGAGCGGCCGAGCGCCGCGAGCCGGGGCGTGTGCGCGAGCAGGCGCGGCGTGAGGCCGACGACGTCGAGGACGAGGAGCGGTTTCATGCGGGCGCGCGAGGCGGCAGTCGAAACGCGGAGTCGCGGCCGGAACCGCGATCGGACCACGAAAGAATAAACGAAACGCGCCGCCGGTCCCCGCGATGCCCGCCTCGCCGTGCTTCATGGGCGCTCGACCACGCGTCGCTCCCAGGTCGCCCCTTGCGAGATGGATAAACCACCTTTAAGGTGGATCTCGTTGGGGGAGTCCTGTTCGGGCTCCCGAGGGCGTCATTTGCGGGAGAGAAGCCGATGATCGCTCGACGTGGTTTCAACCTGTGTGTTGCCTGCCTCATAGGCACGATCGTCCTCGGTGGTGCGCGCCTTGCCATGGCCGCCGCCAAACTCTGGGAATGCAATTACTGTCATCAGCAGTATCAGGGCGACAACCCGCCACGATTTGCCAAGTGCTCGGCGAAGGACAACAAGCAGAATCATTGGTGGATTCAGAAGAGGAACTGACGCACGGCGTCACGGGTTGATCCCGGGCTCATCGGGCACGTTCCACACGCCTGTCGGTCTCGTGGCGCTTGCCTCTTGGTGGAGCACGCCTCCAGGGGGCCAGCTTGGCCGACAGCTCTGCCTCGGTCGTGGCGCTCGCCTCTCTGTGGCGCACGCCTCCAGGCGTCCGAATCAAGGCAGCGATCGGGAGGAGGCGTGCATTTCAAGAAGGGGGCCTTGCTGGAGGGCGAGAGGTTCTGTGTCGGACAGGCCGCATTCGCACGCCTGGAGGCGTGCGCCACGGGGGGGCAAGGGAGGGGGGCAAGGGAGGGGACAAGGGAAGAGGGTGGCAGGGAGCGGGGCGGCTTGATCGATAGGGGCCGCATTCGCACGCCTGGAGGCGTGCGCCACAGGCGGGCAGGAGGGGTGCGCCAACGGGGAGCAGGAGGCGTGCGCCACTTGGGGCAGGCGTGTGCCTCAGATGAGGCAGCACGGGGACCCTGCGGCGCGTGGCGCACGCCTCCAGGCGTGCGAACCAGGGTCGCGCGGCACTGACACCGGACAACGCTAGGCGGCGGGGCCTTCGGCAGGGCCGACGGCGACGGGCTCCACCGTGACGAGGCCGGTGAAGACGAGCTGCTTCTTGCCGGCGACCTCGGTGCAGTCCACCTGGATCGTGTCCTTCCCCTCGAACTCGCCCTTGAGGAGCTCCTCGCTCACCGGATCCTCGATGTAGTTCTCGAGGGCGCGGCGGAGCGGCCGGGCGCCGAAGTCGGTGTCGGAGCCCTTCTTGATGAGGAACTGCTTGGCCGCGTCGGTGAGCTCGAGCTTGAGGCCGCGCTCGGCGAGCCGCTCGCGCACCTTCGCCAGCTCGATGTCGATCACCTTCTTGAGGTCGTCCACCGTGAGGTGGTGGAAGACGATCACGTCGTCGAGCCGGTTGAGGAACTCGGGGCGGAAGACCTTCTCGATCCGCTCGTTCACGCGCCCCTTCATGCTGTCGTACGACGCGTCGTCGTCCGGCTTCTGGAAGCCGAACGACGCCTCGTTCTTGATCGCCTCGGCACCCGCGTTGGTCGTCATGATGATGATCGTGTTGCGGAAGTCGACGTTCCTGCCGAACGAGTCGGTGAGCCGGCCCTCCTCCATCACCTGCAAGAGCATGTTGAAGACGTCCGGGTGCGCCTTCTCGATCTCGTCGAGCAGCACCACGGCGTAGGGCCGCCGGCGGATCTTCTCCGTGAGCTGGCCCCCCTCCTCGAAGCCGACGTAGCCCGGCGGGGCGCCGATCAGGCGGCTGACGTTGTGCTTCTCCATGTATTCGCTCATGTCGATCTGGATGAGCGCGTCGGCGTCGCCGAACATGAACTGGGCCAGGGCCTTGGCGAGGAGCGTCTTGCCCACGCCCGTGGGCCCGGCGAAGACGAACGAGCCGATCGGCCGCTTGGGATCCTTGAGCCCCGACCGGCTGCGACGCACCGCCTTCGAGATGCTCTTGATCGCCGCGTCCTGTCCGATGACCTTCTTGTGGAGCTCGTCCTCCATGCCCATGAGCCGGGCCTGGTCTTCGGTGCTCATGCGGGTGAGCGGGATGCCGGTCATCTTCGAGACGACCTCGGCGACCACTTCCTCGTCGACGACGCCGTCGGCCTCCCGGCTCTTGTCGCGCCAGTCGCGGGTCAT
>Ga0214923_10007851_pt1 | contig 11518 bp, 9 predicted proteins | sample LL1510_MetaG_FD_177993 | JGI IMG/M metagenome (GOLD analysis project Ga0214923, IMG submission 177993) | Freshwater microbial communities from Lake Lanier, Atlanta, Georgia, United States - LL-1510 | ecosystem: Environmental > Aquatic > Freshwater > Lake | place: USA: Georgia | collected 2015-10-15 | reverse complement strand
TATCACCAACAACCATGGTAGGGATAGTGCCGATCCGGCGAGAGCACCGACCACGCTCCAGGTGATGTCTAGGAGGTCAAATTTCCGATAAGGGAGCCAGAGTTGGGCGCATTCGAGCCCTGTGCCCAACAGGGTCCAAAAACAGAGCATACCGAGAATGATGAGTAGACCGTGGGTTCGGGTGCGGGGCCTGATCCATGTGAGTGCGGTGAGGGTGGAGAGCAGGGTGGCGAGAGCATAGGGGGGGAAGTTGCGGAAGGTGGGTTCGGCATCCGCCCAACGGGAAATGAATTTAGGGATCCAAGACACCATGGTCATCTGGGGCGAGGTTTCCAGGGTCACCAGTGCGATGGCAACAAAAAGCAGGATGCTGAGCAGGGCAAGGAGATAGCGCATGGATATTTGATTACGAGGCCGGGCCTAGGCGCGGCTTTTGCTTTTGGGATGTGTGAAGAGTTTACTGGAATAGATCGATGCGCCAACAACCGAAACTAGGAAGGGGTGATTGGTTGTAGATAGTTGGTCATTGGTTAGTAGCTGAAGGGTGCAAAACGATCAGTTTTTTAGGCTGGGCCCACGCCCGGCTTCCACTTTTGGGATATATCCGATCCGCGGTGGGATGGTTGTCCGCTGGAACGGGAGGATTGGTTGTTGGTCATTAGCTATGGGTAATTGGTACCAACAACCAATACCCAATAATCACTCCCCATCAACCCTTTACCCGACATAAATCAGATAAGATACTCGGTTAGGAACCGAACAAGTGAGTGGCGAGGGCGTAGGGAGGAAAGTTGCGAAAGGTGGGTTCGGAATCAGCCCATCGGGCAATAAGGCTGGGGATCCAAGGAACAACTGTCATTCGAGGCAACTTCATCAGCGTCAACCATACAATCGCGGTGACCAAAAGGAAGCTTAAGAGGGTAAGTAGAAAACGCATGGAATTTTAGAGGCCGGAATTAGACTCGATGTCCATTCATATAAGTATACAATAAATGTACCAAACAAAAGATTAAAGCTACTTAATATTTAAACAAAAAAGAGACAAAAATAAGGGAAGGATAATTGCTTGCAATATATTAAAAATTAAAATTTTTCATATCAAAGCTTATAAGAAATTAAAATATTTTAAATGAGTTTTTAAAAATGATTTGAATAATCTTTGCAAAATTATAATTTAAACGTGCCGTAAATCACAAAAGCAATAAAATTGTCTAAAACGTTATGTTTAACAAAAAACAAAAAATACAAAATAAAAAACGAATTGATCAGCTTGTTATTATAAACGATCGCTCGTTACCGGTTGGGGGCGCCTCACTGTTGGCTATTCTTAATGCGAAATTAGCGAGTAAGAAAGGAATTAAAACCGTCTTCATTTCAGGCGACAACGGGCCTGAAGAATCTAAAATATTCAAAAAAATAAAATATATCTCTTTAAATTTATCTCAGATAAATCCCCAAAAGCCTGTTAATGGATTTTTGCCTGGTTTATGGAATTTTTCTTCGTTGGCGAAAATCCAAAGTTGGATTCAAATTAACGATACTCCGCGCACTGTTTACCATGTTCATGGTTGGAGCAAATTTCTTTCACCAAGCATTTTTTACCCCTTAAAAAAAGTAATAAAACGAGTGATTATTCATGCTCACGATTTCTTTTTAACTTGTCCGAACGGAGGAATTTATAACTATGCAACCCAAAAAAAGTGTCCCCTAAATGGGGGTAGTTTAAAATGTTTTTGTACAAATTGTGATTCCAGAAATTATGCGTTTAAAATCTGGCGTTTTGCGAGAACCAAAATATTGCAAGAAACCTCTTTTAAAAAATCAGCAAAAATAGTTTTAATTCATGAAAAAATGAAAAAAAACTTTAGAAAAAACGGGTTCCGAATGCAAAACATATTGGTTTTGAAGAACCCAGTAACACCATATACTAAAAAACGAACTAAGGCTGAAAATAACAAAAAATTTTATTTTATTGGAAGATTGGAAAAAGAAAAAGGATGCCTTGATTTCTTAGAAGCTGCAAAATATAACAAAGTATTGACGGCTGTTATTGGTGAGGGATCACAAGATGAAATTTTAAGAAAAAAATTTCCAACCACTACTTTTTACGGGTGGCAAAACAAAAATAAAATTAAAACAATTTTAAGAGATGCTCGCTGCCTTGTCTTGCCTACAAAGTATCCCGAGCCATATGGTCTAGTTGCCGTTGAGGCATTAGGTTCAGGAATCCCTGTAATCATTTCATCATCAGCGTTTCTTGCGGAGAGTGTAAAGAAATATAAAATGGGCCTTATTTTTTCAGCTAAAACAAATAATCTTAATCGCGCAATTAAGTTATTTAAAAATAACGATAGTAAAGTTGCCAAATTTAGCAAAAACTCTTTCCAAAAATGGAACTCCTTATGTACAACTCCAAAGCAATGGTTTAGTAAGCTTAATTCTCTTTATCTTCAGACCTTATTAAAATGAATAGGACCGGCATTCTGTTTAATGTCAAATATAGCGAAAACTTAGGCGACGGAATAATAGCTGAAGCACTAGAAAAATTCTTAAGAAAAAATGTTCCTAATACTTTAATTAAATCATGTGATCTAGCAGGCAGAAATTCGTATTTCTCAGCAAATGCACAAAGAAGTCTCAGAATAAAATTTATAAATCTTCTACCAAAAAAAATACGAATCTTTTTAATTGAACACTTTCTAAAAATTCACTGTGAAAAAAATTTAAAAGAACATTATGAAAGTGCATTAGAAAACGCTGCATTTGCAGTTTTAGGTGGCGGTAACCTTTTTTCTGATATTGACCTAAACTTTCCAAGCAAAATAAATACGCTTGTAAAAGTGATTAATCAAAAAAAAATTCCGTTTTTCGTTTTTTCAGTCGGAGTATCTGAGGGATGGTCTCAAAAAGGGAAGAGTCTTTTAAATCAAAGGTTTATAAATAATCCAAACCTTAAATACTTTTCTGTTCGCGACAAAGACTCGTTACTTCAAATAAAAAAACATTTCCCTTTCCTTAAAAAATATAACTTAAAGATTGATTACGACCCAGGTTTACTAATTTCACGTTTTTATCCTTTTCAAAATAATAATATATACGACATAGGCATTTCAATTATAAGCGCGAGTGAAATTAATTATCATTCGAAAATAAACATCGATAACTATTCACACGAGCAAAACTATTTAGCACTTATAGAAAAACTACTTAAAATTAATAAAAAAGTTCTTTTGTTTTGTAACGGAAATTACGATGATATAAATACCTGTAAAAATATTTATAATAAAATCAAAAAAAGAAATGTTAATATTATTATTCCAAAGACTCCATTTGAGCTTTGCTGTTTAATTTCATCTTGCAAACTAATTTTAGCCCACCGATTGCATGCCCTTATAACTGGCTTTAGTTATAAAAAGAATATATTTGGCTTTATTTGGGATAAAAAAATAGAATCCTTTTTTAAACTAATTGGGCATAAAAGTAATGTCCTAAACTTTTGTTCTTTGCAAAAAAAAATCTTTAACAAAACTAAAAATTCAAAAAAAAGGCACGTCACTAAGAGTCTTCAAGTTTTCAACAAATGTGATCAAGGTTTATCGCGTCTCGCAAATAGTATAAATATTCACTGTAAAATACGCTTACTTTAGTACTCTCACATAATCAACGTAAAAGATAGTCTTTGTTAAGGTTTCTGAAATAGGCCACCCGCCCCCCATCGCAAGATTGATGAGGATATACTTTGGTGTACAAGCCTCCGGCGGGGTAGGGAGCCGCCACATCTCTTGCCCGTCAAACAACCAAATCATAACTTTTTCATCCCAGTAAAACCCGTAGGTGTGGAACCCGCGGGTGGTGTCTCGCACGCCCACGCAGGTTGTGGCAGTCTTGGTAGGTTCCCCTAGGCGGCGCAGATGCATCGAAAAATGGAGACCCAAAGGGTCGCGGCCATACTGTTCGAAGATATCGATTTCAACCCCTGGTCTTTCTGCATTTTCCAGATTATCCGTGGGAAGAAGCCAGAAAGCCGGCCAGGTGCCGGTTCCCTCAGGTAGCTTGGCGCGGAGCTCAAAATACCCGAACTTTTGGCTGAATCCTTCCCCTTCAGCATCCACCGAGCAGAGGAGCCCGGATCTCCAGCGGGGAGTGAACTTTTTCGCAATGATACTAAGAATTCCGTCCTTTACCGAAAAAGGAAACCCAGACTGCGGATTGGTAAAAATGGCGTCCCCAAAGTCCTTGTTGTTCGGGGTATGAGCCGTCCAGCGGGTAAAAGGGCCGCGTGAGGAGACATCAATTTCGTTAAAGTCGTCCCGAAAAGTCTCCTTCATCTTGGTAAAATCTATTGTGGCAGGTTTCCCCTCATCGGGGATCTCGCCGGGAGCCGTCCGGGAAACCTCCATGGTGCCCACTGCGAGACTTTGATCATCCAAAGATCGGATACCCATTCCCGTGCCAAGGGGATATTTTTTTTTGTTGGAGGGATCGTAGAGACCGACCTGGATATCGTACGTGCCTTCAGGGATATTCGCGGGGACAAACACCCGGCGGCTGTAGGTGATCTTCCCGCTCCAGTTTGTGGTGGAGAGAGGCCAGCTTAGTCCGTGATCATCCTGAAAAACGATACCCTTCGAGTCTTGAAAATGAACGAAGATCGTACATGCCTTGTCCGTAGGCTGGGCCAGCCATTCGTAGTCCATCCGAAAAGCGGAGCCTGGCTGAACGGCAGGCACCCGATGGGTACACCGGCAAAGAGTGGGGACAGACTCGGACCATCCTGCCCAACAAAAAAAGAAACAGAAGCAAAGCATCAACAGAAAATGTTTGTGTAACAAACCAAGGGCACTCGGGTTCAGGATCTTAATCTTCAATTTCGTCTTATTTATGGGGCAGGTCAGATGAAAGATACTTATTTATGACAGATTGAAAGGCCGTTCGGAAACGGGCCTGAGAAAATCGCTCTGCATGGCGGTGGAGGTCCGTCCCGCAATAGTCCACGCCCGAGCCTAGGAACTCCTGCACCGCTTGTATCAGGCCTGCCTCCGTCTGGTCCGTGAAGAGGAGTCCGGTCTGGCGGTGAAGAACCGTTTCGGTAGCTCCACCCACGCCAAGCGCAATGACTGGAGCGCCGGCTGCCTGGGCCTCGACCGCGGTAATGCCAAAATCTTCCACCTGAGGGTAAAGGAAGGCACGGCACCGTTCCATATGGTCTTTCAGCACGCGGAACGGCTGCCGGCCCAAGAGCCGGATATTGGGTCCTGCCAACCTTTCGATGGCCTTGCGTTCCGGCCCGTCTCCAATGATCACCAGCCGGTGGGGAAGGCCGCGGAAAGCCTCCACGGCCATGGCAACCTTTTTGTAGGGCACCAGTTCGGAAACAATCAGGAAAAAGTCCTCGCGGGGGCGGGTGGGGTCAAAGGCCCCAACATCCACGGGGGGGTGGATGATCACGGAGTCACGGCTGTAATAATTTTTGATCCGTTCCTGCACAAAGCGGGAGTTGGCAATGAATAAATTCACCCGCTGGGCCGCCTGGCGGTCAAACTCCCGCACGTGGGGCACGGAGTGGCGGAAAACCAGCCGGGTGATGCCACCCAGCAGGCCGGATTGATTCTCGTAGTCCGCCTGCCGGTCCCAAAGGTAGCGGGGAGGGGAGTGGCAGTAGCAGAGATGAAAAGCCCGGGGGTGCACGCTGGCACCTTTGATGACGGAGGCATCCGAGCTGATGACCAGTCCGCCCGGGGAGCCCACGCGCAGGGTGGGAATGAGCCTTGGGAAAAAGGGCATGAATTGGCGGTGAAAACGGCGGCCTCCCAAGCTTTGAAGGGGAGTCGTGTGAATGTGCCGTTTTTGAAGAACCGGGGAAAGGGATGGGGGATGAGCCACCAAGGTGTGGATGGGGGCCCCCGGAAACATCAGGGCGAGCTGTTCAAGCACTTTTTCCCCGCCTCGCATGCCCAACAGCCAGTGGTGAATTAAAAAGACATTTTGCTTAAAATATGACTGCATAGCTAAAAAAGTTAAATTAATAAATTTCTACTTTTTAAAAAAAAGACCATTTTTAAAAACAAAGAATCAGGCTTAATCGGATTAAAAGAAGAGAAATGCGGAGAAAATCTTAAGAAGCTTGTATCTCTACTAGCTGAGAAAACAAAAATTCTTTTAAGAAAAGAATTAACAAGATATCGATCAGAGAAAAAATATTCATGATTAGAGATATATGCTAATGAATTTTTCAAATAAATATCAACCTCTATTTGAGGCGGAGAACCGCAAAAAGTAATTCCAGATAAATTCTGCAATTTTCTCTGCGCAAGAGATCTTAGTAAACCCTTATCCGGAAAACCAAAAACAAAAAGCGAAAATTTAGGAGAAAAACTAGTTATTTTTTTCCATACTTGCATTAAATTAATAAAATAATCTTCTGAAATATAACGAGAAATGCTTGTAGAAAAAAAAAGGTTGTCAGAAATACTTGACTTTGAAAATATATCTCGAGACCGAGTTAAGGAATCTTGCAAAAAAGAAAAACTTTGGATTTTGAAAAAGTTGGCATAGGAACAGTAATTTGTTTCTTTGTAAGATAAAAATAAATTTTTATTATGTCTCGGATATGAAGCAGGATTGCTTTGTAAAGCGTTCATCAAGACAAGAGTTTTTTTATTACAAGCGATTCCGGCATGTGCAAGAAAAGAATCAACGGAAATAACTCCGCTTGAATGAAAAACCTTCCTTAAAGTATTATTTATTGATAGAGATTCTTTATCAAAAATAAAATTAAAATCAAAGGTTTTTAAAAAATCAGAAAAAGCACCTAAGGACTTTTCGAAGACCAAAAAAGAAAAACTATTATTTAAAACAGTCAAAATCTTTCCCCACCTTTCAAACGAAACGTCTCTCATCAAAGATGCTGATTTAAACTGTAAAACAATATAAGGCCTTGAAATCGTTAAGTTTCTTTTTCTCATCCTGGCTGCTATATAAGGCAGACAGGGCTTCAAATAAGAAATCTTTTTTTCGCTAAAAACCTCTAAAGCATTTAAAAAAGACTGACCAACAGATAAATTCTTTGTGAAATAAAATCTCTTCGATAAAAATCGAGAAAATCCACGAAGGCCAAAACCCATCCAAAACAAATTAGGTAGAAAAGGATAAATTGGAAAAATAAAAGATGAAAAAGGGCGCAAATCAAAAACCAAGGTATTGTTATCTTTTTTTAAATAGTCATAAAAAAATATAAATCCTTTTATTTCTTCATATATCTTTATAAAAAAAAGATTTGAAGATCTATTTAAAATTGCAGGTGTGTAGCAGAAGGTTTTGTCAAACCATGAATTTCTTTTATATGCTTTAATTAGTTCCGTTGTTGCTTCATTATGAAATAAAACAATTTCTGCCTTTGGGAAAAAAGCTCGTAAAAACTTAAAAAAAGGTGTAGCAATTAAAAAATCACCTAGATGATCTAGTTTTAAAATAATAATTCTTTTAAAAAAGGGTCTTTTGTTGAAAACTCTTTTTCTAACAAAAAAACAAAAAATAAAGTCGACACAAACTAATGCTGCAAGGTGTATTTTAGAAAACCTTTTTCCTAAAAGATACTTTTCACTATTAAAATAGAAAAACCTTTTCATCGTTTTATCCCTTTAAGTCTAGAATTCTTTGAGGGAATATTTTTCCCTGAATAACATGAAAAAAAGCTAACAAGTTTCCCTTTGCCCTTTTTCTGCGTATTTCATTATTGAAAAATATACCATAAAAAATGTTTTTAAAAATTCTAAAGCCGAGCAATTTCAATAAAATCCTAGCAGATAAATTATGTTTTGCTGCAATATAAAATGGATTAATCACTTGGGAATAACCAAGACGACATGCAGATTGACGACCTTCTTTTGCTCCTAAATGAACCCCAATTAAATTTGAAACCTTTAAGATTTTACCATAAGATTTTATTTGTAATGAGAATTCAATATCCTCAAGCCAGCCGTAAAGGGGAAGGCTTTCGTCAAACTTAAGGTTATGCTCGCGCACCATTTTCATATTCACAGCCATGTTGCATCCATAAGCATTAAATACTTGAAAAAAACACGAGTCATATTGATTTAGAAAAGAGTTGTTTAAAAAACCGACCCCTGCTTCAAAAGAAAAACCACCTTTTGTAACTCCATCAGCAACAACATTGCCAGTCACCAAAGCAACATCTTCTTTTCTTTTTTTCAAAAAACAAGTAAGGTTCTTAATATAATCTTTTCTGGGAAGAAAGTCATCATCTAAAAACAACACAAAATCTTCTTCTTTAAGCGCGCTCAGTATTATATTTCTTTGGTAGCACAATCCAGAAAATGGAGATTTTAATATTAATACATTCTTATCATTTAGATGTGGTAAATCCGAAGAATGCAAGGGTGTACAAATAATAATTTTTCGATAATCAAGATTTACAGAACTCAAATAATTTAATAAATTTAAAAGTGGTCCTTGACGGCCGGCGGATGCAATTCCAATAGAAATAATCATATCTAAGAATCCAGATCATCCCGCCAAGCAAGACCCAAAAGAGCCCACGTAATAGGCTGATATAACTCTGCAACATTTATTGCAAAAAGACAAAAAATAATAAATGCTGAAAAAGCCCATGCATTCATACGACAAAAACTTTTAACAAAAGGAAATAATACAAAAAAAGAAAAAATTACTGTACCTAAAAAACCGAAGTTAACAATATTTGCTTTTAATACAGAATTATACGTATAGCCTAAACCGATTCCGAATGTTTTTTGCCATGGGGTTAATTCTGCGTAAGCACGATCAAAATAATACATTTCCTGATATCTTCTAGCCCCTGATTCTACTTCACCGGTAAATTTCGCGGAAAAAATAGAATCAAATAATTGAGGATCCAGATATTTGAAAAAGAAAGCTAATAAAAATAAAAATAATAAAACTGAAAAATAAATAAAGAAGCGCTTGTCTAATGTTCTTTGAAGAAATAAAAGCGTAATAAGCCCGATTAAAACACCTAAATACGCAGAAGTAGATATAGTTAATACTATAGCAACGAAAAGCAGCAAGATTAATAAACGATTATTTAATATCAAATTGACAAAGAAAAAAGGAACACAAGCCAAAGAAAAAAAACTAGCCTCACCAAAAGTGCTTTTAAAGCGCATAAAACTATATCCAAAAAATGAAAAAGGCTGTAACCATGAGCCTGACCAAGAGCCCTCGATAGCCTCCTCCATTTTTCGATTTGCAATAAAATCGCCGCTGTATCCGAAAAACAAATAAAAAGCCCATTCATAAAAGCCGTAGGCAAGAAAAACCCAGCAACAAAGCTGTAAATATTTTATGTGATCCTTGGGTAAGATATATCTAAAATACAAAAAAATGGAAACGCAGGCCAGAAAGTAAAGCGATTGAGTGAAGAGAGTCTTTCGAAAAAGAATCCCGTGAATTTCGGGTTTGATAAGGTTTAAGTACTCAAAACTATGCAAGTCGCCGAGGTAATTTCCCAGCTGCGAAGCCCCAAGAAAAAAAAGCCAAAAAACGAAAAAGTAGGCTAGAGCTTTGATATATGAATTCCATACGCTTGACTTGATACCAGCCCAACCGAACATGATAAAGGGGACAGTACCTAGACCGACTACATAAGACATAAGCGTCCCCTCAATAGAAGGTACGATTAAAAACGTACATATCGGCAGCGAGGCACAAAACAAAATGGAAAAAAACCGTGTTTGGATCATGTAGCTCCAAGGAAAGCCCTTTTTATTTTGCCAGTTTGTTTCCTAATGATTAAGTATAAGGTCATTTCAAAGAGTAAGGTCGCAACAAGAAAAGCGTCAAAGGCAAGGTATGATCTAAGGCCGAAGACCGAACCCGAAAATATAATTGAAAGTGCAGAGGCTACCCCATAAAAACTACGGTGTTGAAGGGTGGCCAGTAATAGCTGGCTATCCCTTGACCAGAGAGTTAGGAAAAAAACCCCGGCTAGGAAAATGAGAATTTCTTGGTTGGAAAAAGAAATTGTGCCTTGGGTCCACCAGCTGAAAAAGAAACTGTGGAATAAATAGGCAAAGCATGTGAAGAGCAGAAAAGCCGGAAAAATAAAAGCCAGCTGCAAATGACCTATTTTTTGGACGGTTGTTAAGTCGCGGCGCGCAACTGCCGCTGTAAGTTCGGGACTGGTGGCGCTAAGCACAACATTTGAACCTTGGTAAAAAGTGCGGGAAAGTGTCTTAAGAATGGAAAATGCAGATACATAATATGGCCCCAAGGCCAGCTGGATACTGATAATAAAACTCTGAACGACGACTGACTGGGAAAAAGTAAAACTCATTAATGGAAGGTTGTCGGCCACAATTGTTTTTAGGGATTCGGAGGTGGGTCTTTTCCATCTCAGCGTGTAGGGAGAGCAGTAAATATTAAAAAGAAGCAATAAAATACATGAACTACAAACGTAGCCTCCGAGAATTCCATAAGCCAGGAACTGCGGATGGGCAGTAGCCGACTGCCAAAGCAAAAAAACTTGAATAAGAAGAACGACTGCCTGAGTGGTTGTTTGGTGTAGGTTTCCCAGCCAAAACCTGCCGACCACAGAGAAACTGATGCGTACGATATTCGTGAAAATAACAAGCGCCATATAAACAAAGATAACAGCGGATATCTGTTGCGCGTTAGAGTTTGAAATCTGATTTAGTTTAAACCAATTTGCCACCGGAAGAACGAAATAGCAGAGCGAGCTGAGAACTAAGAGTGCTGCCGCAAGGTAAGTATTAAGGTATAGAACATGGTGGAAGCATTCGTTAGCTTTGGAACTTTCCCCTTGGGAGTGCAGATGAATCATCCGATTGACTACGGCCCCGGTCATCATCTGCTCCACGGCCCAAATCATAGCGGGAACACTCCACAGGACCATCCACTCTCCCATCAGCGCAGGACTCCAGTGGCGGAGAAATACTGGGATCAACAAAAGCTGACCTAACCCATAAACTAGATAGCCAAGCGAACCGCTTCCGAAATTAAACCTGATCCGATCTCGAATTCTCATAGCGTTAAAAAGCACCACTCACACTTAGTCCCGACGTATAAGAATGCCAAAACCTTATTTTGCAGAAGCCGGTGGCTTGATGATAGTGATTTTTTGGGGCTGTTGGGTGGTGGCGGGTATTGGTTTGTGTGTGGTTGATGTTTGGTTATGGGTTATGGGTTGTTGGTGATTGGCTGTTGGGGATTGGTTGTTGGCCCCCTCAGACCTGCCCCCGCCCATCCTGATATCCCGCTCCGCGGTGGGATGAACTTCCGCTTGCGCGGGGGGATTGGTTATTGGTTGTTGGTTAGGAATCGTAGTTGAGTTTCGGGGTTTGGGTGATTTCTTTTCAGTGTTGTAATAGTCTCCGCCGTAACGGTTGTAATCGTAGTAGTAACTGGCGCCCACGCGCTTGCGGTCCAGATCGTTAATCACAACTCCCAGCACGTTCGCCTTGATCTGTTGCAGACGTTCGAAAGCCGTTTTCACAATGCG
>Ga0214923_10007850_pt1 | contig 11519 bp, 15 predicted proteins | sample LL1510_MetaG_FD_177993 | JGI IMG/M metagenome (GOLD analysis project Ga0214923, IMG submission 177993) | Freshwater microbial communities from Lake Lanier, Atlanta, Georgia, United States - LL-1510 | ecosystem: Environmental > Aquatic > Freshwater > Lake | place: USA: Georgia | collected... | reverse complement strand
AGTGTAACGAAGAAAACGGATGTAACATAGTAGAAAAATATATTAACCCAACAATAAAGCTACTAGCCATAAGTGTTGGATTGTTGTCTGTAATTTCAATTATGATTGGAGGTGTGCAGTTCGCCAGTTCTGATGGTGACCCACAAAAAGCCGCTGCCGCTAAGGGGCGTATAGCCAAGACTATCGTGGCCCTAGTAAGCTTCATGTTTTTGTACGCCTTTTTACAATTCTTGGTACCAGGAGGAATATTCAATGGCTAGTAAATTGTCGCTAAGAGTATTTATAGTGATAGGCTCATTTTTGATTATGCTAGCTGTTTTCACTCCAGCCATAACATATGCTGCTTCTTCAAGTGTTCCTCCAGAATGTCCAAGATCATTTTTTGGTCTTACGCCTTGGTATAAATACCTAGGGCCAAACTTTAAAAGTTCCTTGCCCGATAGTTCGGTCGGAGGAAAATGTCAGATTAAATGTTTTAGGATTTTGCCAGCCAAACAGTCCGGTGGATGCGGGCGCAGCGGAACCGTAACAGATGTGCCGTATGTACTTTTGGCAATAATTGATAGCATTGCCCGCATAGCCGGAATAGTGTCAGTTGCTTTTGTGTTATCTGGAGCTTTTAAATATATAACTAGCTCAGGAAATCCTGAGGATACCGCTAAGGCTAGAAGTACCATAATCAATGCTTTAATTGGCGTGGCAGTGGTTGTTGTGGCTATTGGCTTTGTGCAGTTTCTGGGGAGCAGTCTATAATGAGTAATGTGTTGTTTGAAGAATTAAAAAATCTTGCTGTCTCGACTATAAGGCCAGAAGGCTTACCTACTACCGGAGCCAATGACGCGTCAATCGAGACTATAGTAAGAATTGTACTTGGAATTGCCGGTGCTGTTGCCTTGCTGATTATTACCCTTTCAGGTTTTCGTTATATTACATCTGATGGTGACCCACAAAAAATGAACTCTGCAAAAAACGGAATAATATATGCCCTGGTCGGACTGGTGATTGCTATTATCGCCCAAGGATTAGTGGGCTTCGTGGTGTCAAAACTATGATCAAATATGTATTGATAATAATCTTGGCAACAGTGTCACTGAATTTTTTTGCTACTCCCGTTAGCGCCTACGATTTCTTTAAGGGAACTGCCATAGATTGCAGCGACCCAGACGCCGCCAATTCCGCGGTGTGCAAAGACAAAAAAGGTAAAACGCCAATCACCGGTAGTAATGGAATTTTATATAGAATAACCCAGATAGTAGCAATATTGTCTGGCTTTGCAGCAGTAATTATGACGGTCATTGCCGGTATAAAGTACATAACTTCTAGGGGTGAAAGCAGCAATGTGGCAGCGGCAAAAAATACTCTAGTTGGAGTTGTCGCTGGCTTGATAATTGTCGCGATAGCGGCCTCGATAATAACTTTTGTAATTGGAAGAGTAACCTAAAGTAGGAGGATTATTATGATCAAGAAATTAAGCGGCATAATATTTGCAACACTAGTATTGTTTGGCGTTATTGGTCAATTTGCCCTGCCAAATTATGCTGGAGCAGCTCCAGTTTCTAAGGATTGCGGTGGTAGCTCCACCTCGGGTTCTGCAAAAAGCCAGGTTTTAAGCGGTGTTGGTGCTACTGGAAATGAGTGTAATTCTAGTACAGTAGGAAAGACAGTGGCTAAAATAGTTAAGTTACTGCTGTATGTAACTGGCGCGGTGGCTGTAATAATGGTCATCTATAGTGGGTTTAGCTACATAACCTCGGCCGGTGATTCAAACAAGGTAAATTCTGCCAAAAATACTCTAATCTATGCAATAATTGGATTAATAATTGCAGCCCTGGCCAATGTAATTGTTTCTGTAGTTATAAAAGAATCGACTAGCTCCACTTCCAGTTCAGGGATTTCGCGAATATATAGCTAATTAATATATGATTCGTGGAACTATCTATTGCAATCAAGCTAAAGCTTATAGTATAAATAAATCTAGTAACCATTTAGAAAGGTAAGTATGATAAATAAAATAAAATATTATATTAGCGCAGGACTGATGAGCGCTGCAATGCTTGTTGGTGGTGTAATCGCGCCAATGGCTCTGACCACTTCAAGTGTTAGTGCTCAAAGCACCAATTCAATCTCTAATAGTTTATGCGAGGGAGTAAACGCTACCGGCAGTGATTGTACCAGCACCGGAGACACAGCTTCTGCAACTTCGGGAATTAAAACTATTGCAGGCAATGTCACCAAGATATTTACAGTAGTTGTCGGAGCAATTTCAGTAATAATGATTATCTATGGTGGTTTCCGCTACATTACATCTGGTGGAGCAAGTGATAAAGTTGGCGCCGCTAAAAACACCTTGATATATGCAATTATAGGACTAATTATTGTGGCACTGGCCAATGTGATTGTCTCAATAGTCATTAATCAGGCAGCTGGCCAAGGCAGCCAACTATAAAGTAGACGCTAAAACATTTAAAATAAAAAAGCCCTCATCGCGAGGGCTTTTTTGATAATTAGCTATTGCTACTGGACTTGAATCTTTTTGACTGTGTCCTGCTGTAGTTTAGCAAAGCTGATAGTCAACACGCCGTCTTTTAGCACTGCTTCACAATCCTCTTCTTTGACTGCTACTGGCAAAGCAATTGATCTAGAGAATTCTCCCCAATAACATTCCTGTAAGAAATAGTTTTCAACTTCTTCTTCGGTTCCGCTGCTCAGTGTGCCCTTCACTGTCAATTGATTGTCAGATATTGATACATCTAGTTCGCTGCGGTTAACACCGGCTGTCCTAGCCTTGATTACCAATTTGTCTTTTGTCTCATAGACATCGACAGCTAGCTGTCCTGGTACGCTGTCGTCTTCATCCCACTCATCGTCGGCTGCTGGCACATCGGCTGGTGCACTGGTTTCTACCGGAGCTCCTGTGTCGTCACCCAAAAATGCCGCGGTTAGTTCATCTTCTTCTAGTAATAGATCATCGTCACGATTTCTTCGTGCCATGGTAGTGTTACCCTCCACTTATATATTTAATGGTTGTTGTGTGTTATGGAGAACTTTTATCTCAACTTGATTTTTTGTGTTAATAACAGTATAGCCTAGCTTATATGCACTATCAACAACTGTTTTGATTATTTACAACACTTTAAAAACAACATGACTTTAACAGATTTAATCCTTGATATTTTTGCACCCCTAGAGTGCTTGAACTGCCACATAGAAGGCGCAGTACTGTGTAATTATTGTATTCATGAAATACCCACTAAACAGCCACTGTGCTTTGAGTGCAAGGGTTTAATTATTGATAGTAAAAATTGCATTCCAGGCTGTGAATTAAGATCAATTAACAGATTGTTTCACGCATCTGAATATAATGGTATTGTTAGGCAGCTTGTAGTATCTATGAAGTCTCACAACCTGAAGTCCGCTGCGCGCTCAGGAGCGATTTTAATTGCCAAATCCTTGGATTTTGACAGAGACACTATCATTACCCCACTGCCCACGGCTACTGCCAGAATCAGACAAAGGGGCTATGACCAAGCCGACTTGCTATCCCGCGAACTTGCTAAGCTCACTAAACAGCCAAAAATTAAATTTTTATTAAAAAATAATCAAAGTAGACAGGTTGGATCTTCAAAACTAGAAAGACAAGCCAATGCCCTGCACGCCTACCGCGTTATTAATAAAAAAATATTAATAGGAGCCAAGGTTTTAATGGTTGACGATGTAATGACTACTGGAGCATCATTGGCCGCAGCCGCTGCTCTGTTGTTAGAAAACGGAGCTACCAATGTAGATGTGGCTGTACTAGCGTTAGCCACGAAAAGAGATTGGTCTAGCAAAGACATACAATAAATGCTATAATCACCTCTGTTACTTTTGGCACATTTTGGAAATTACCAAAATTCACGGAAGGGTGTCCGAGTGGTCGAAGGAAACGGTCTTGAAAACCGTCGTGCCGGCAACGGTACCGTGGGTTCGAATCCCACCCCTTCCGCCAAGTAACAACATTTATCTCTGGAGAGGTACCCAAGTGGCTGAAGGGGACGGTTTGCTAAATCGTTAGAGGGGAGCAATCCCCTGCGAGGGTTCGAATCCCTCTCTCTCCGCCAAACCAAAAGCTTGATAATAATTTTTCAAGACTTTGGTTTAGTAAGTTGACTGTTTTTGTGTTCATAGTCTTTTTGAGCTACAATAACGCTTATGCAAGATGACAAAAAAAGCCAGTCAGCTACCGAGCAATCTGGCTTAGTAGTAAAGCCTACAAATTCTAGCCAGGCTTCTAAACAGCCTGCCTCTGAAGCTTCCCAGTCAACTGTTGCCGAAACTGGTGAGCAGCCAGATTTAATGAAACAACAGCCCAAAGCAGATCAATCATCCGAAAAACCTGCATTAGAACCGCAAAAACCAAGCGAAGATGCCCTAACCTGGACAGCGTCAGAGTATATACACCACGAGAAATCTAAGAATTGGTTTATTAGTTTGGCCGGGATTACCATATTAGCGGCAGCAATTATATATTTAATTTTTAGAGACTTTATAGCTACTGGCACAGTGCTTTTTAGCGGACTGGTATTTGGTGTATTTGCCAGCAGAGAGCCCAAAGACATGCAATTCTCGGTAGGCTACTCCGAAATATTTATAGGTGAAAAAGTTTATTCATACCAAGACTTCAAGTCATATGCCATTTCGCAAGAAGGTGGCATGCCAACAATCGTGCTCTACCCCTTGAAAAGGTTTGACACTCTCAAGACAATTTACTGTGCCCCAGACATGATCGATCAAATAGTAGAAATTATTGCAGAGCAATTGCCCGTAGATGAACATCAGCCTGACGCAATTGACAGGCTGATGCATAAAGTTCGTTTCTAGGAGACGCTAATTGTACTGAGAGCGTTGTTTGCGACTTAGCTTACGCTCCATTTTTCGTATAAAGGCCTGCCTGTTGTGTTTGGCATCCCATTTTTCAAAATCTTCTAATAATTTTTCTAGCTCTTCGTTTGACATTAGTCCTCCTTTGCTTGTGAGAACTAATTATTGACTATTTGACCGATTTCAACAGTAATCTATTTAACAGATGGTGTATTATGTATTTATAGAAAATGAAGTTCATATCAACACTAATACAAAAAATTGATAACTATCAACGCCAAAGCCGATTTGCTGGATTTAGCTATGCTGTTATAAAAAAATATGGCGAGGATGAAGTAGGCAAAAAAGCAGCTCTACTCACCTACTACGGCTTCTTGTCTATTTTCCCATTACTGCTAATTATCACTACGCTAATAAGCGTACTTACTGCCAATGATTTACAAGCCCAAGCGGCCGCCACCAATACAATATCAAGGTACATACCGGCAATTGGCGACCAATTATACAACCAGATTCACAGTATCAACAAAAACGGTCTCGCGTTGATAGCAGCCCTGCTATTTACGGTATATGGTGCTAGAGGCGCGGTAGAAAGCTTTAGAGAAAGCGCAAAAAGTATCTGGCAAGAGCCAGTAAAAAAAGAAAATTTGGCCAAGAAACTTGCTCGAAGCTCACTTATTTTGCTCGTGGGAGTAGTAGGTTTGACTGTCGCCTCTGTCGCTACTGGTTATGTCTCTGGAGCTAGTAATAGTATCCTTATAAAACTTGTTTCCGTGGCTGTCAATGTGTTTGCTCTTTACTGGGTGTTTATAGTCGTGCTTAAAATTAGCCTAGACAGAAAAATAAGAGTTAAAAAAATTAGATTGGGGGCATTGTTGGCAGCCATAAGCTTGGTTGCTTTGCAGATAATTGGTGGGGTAATTGTGACTCAACAACTAAAAACACTAGACACACTCTATAGTGTATTTGCCCTGCCTCTTGGGCTAATGTTTTGGATATATTTGCAAGCTCAGGTGATATATATTTCAGTAGTGGCCACAGTGGTTAGTCAAAAGAAACTATGGCCTAGGTCCATTGATGAACATCATCCTACGGCTGCTGATCAAAAACTTTAGCCTTTATGCTTTAATTGCTTAATTAAATCTTCCAGCAAGTCTACCTGGCGTTGATTAATTGACATTAAGTTTTCTATCTCTTTTTTGGACTGCACATTAGTTTCGTAGTCATGTTTTGCCATAGCGGCACTAATAGAGTCAGCCCTTTTGGCGGCAATAAGCAATATTGCTCCCTGTAGTCCTGCTAGCATAGACAGGAACAAATTTAGCAAAATAAAAGGATAGCCATCCCAGTGTTTGATAGCTGCCACGGTATTGAGGGTGGCCCAGATGGCCATGAAGGCGAGAAAGCCGAACACAAAACGCCAACTACCCATTACATTTCTCAATGTGTCGGCTGCCTTGTCTCCTGCTTTTAGGCTGTCTTTGTGTTCTTTGTGCCAATTTTTTGGATTATATATCATAGTAAATTATATTATAACCTCTTATGTTAATACTTGTGAATAACAGGTGCTTGTTCTATAAAGCTGTCATCTTTAATTTGATCAAACATTGCCTGCGCCACCGCCAACCTAGGTATGGTGGCAAATAAACCGGCAAGTTTATTGCTGAGTCTATAGTCCCTGCTTTTGGAGCTGGTCATAACTGGTGACCTGATAACCGTCCAGTCTAATCCACTCGTGGACAACATTTCAATGAGAGCTTCACCGTCTTTAAGTATTTTAGGGGCTAAAAACATTAGTAAGGAGCGATTAAATTTGTCTAGAAAGTTTGGATTATCATCCCGCCATAGAGCTATGCCGGTCAAGCCAACCACTCTTTTTACGCGCTGTTTTTTCATAGCATTAATAATATTGTTCATTCCAGCGCTGACTACATCTTGTTTTTTGGTGCCCCAACTGCCCAGTGAGCTCATCACCAAATCTTGATCCTTAATCGCCTCATCAACTTGACTAGCGCTATATATGTCCCCCCTTTTGATCACCAGATTGGGGTGTTTTTGAAAAGGATTGTGACTATGCACAAAGGCCGTAACCTGATAATCATTTTTCAATAGTTCGCTGACTAGCAGTCTGCCAACTTTGCCAGAAGCTCCAAAAACCACCACTTTCATAGCATCTAGTATAAAGCCTATGCTTATTAAAGGTAAGCCCTAGACTTTCTCGCTATTTGCAGCTTCGATGGCTTGAGCAGCTATCTTATCAACCACTGCTTGGTTATCCGTAGGTGCGGTTTGTGGCGCCTCTATTTCTGGTTTAGTTTGTGTATTTGGGGCAGCATTTTGCTTCGGTGGCGGCAGGTCCCTTATTCCCCAGAGCATGTATCTCATGCGTGGGCCTGGTATAGGCCGGGGTTCAGGTTCGATGTCGTTGGAAATATTTTCGTGCTTAATGCTAGCCTCCTATTTAATTGGTAGCTATATTGTATCAAGTTTTATAAATAAAAATGGTGTACCCGACAGGATTCGAACCTACGACCTTCGGCTCCGCAAGCCGACGCTCTATCCAGCTGAGCTACGGGTACACGCGTCATTACAACAGAGGTAATTTTACCACATTTAAGATATAAAATCTAGACCACAGCACTATTTGTGCTAACAGTAAATTACAATGTGTTTGAATTGGGCCTGACTACTTGTCAACGCGTTTTACGGGATGACCACCAAAGGCAGCCCTCAAGCCAGCAACAAGTTTTGCAGCAAATGAACCACTTACCTGTTCATCATGAGCTGACCTTAAACGAAAATCTATAGATTGTTCAATTGATTCCGAAGGAACACCAAGCCTCTTAGCTTCTTCAATTGTCCACACCGCTTCGCCAGAAGCCGAGCCTATTTCACCTTGAAATGAACTTAGGTTTGGATCAGCTTCTAAAACTTCTACAACTCTGTCGTTCATAAAACCAGAAACTAGAGTGCCACGAGTAAAAAGACGAGCAACTTTTTCTAAGTCAAAATCGTAATCACTCTCGCGTAGCACGCCAAAACCTTCTCCAAATGCCTGCATGATAGGATATTCAATGCCATTATGCACCATCTTTACAAAGTGACCAGCACCACCGGTTCCAAAATATTCATGCTTGCCGTGTGGACGAGCCAAACTATCCAAAATAGGAGTAACATCGTCATAAGCACTCTTGTCTCCGCCAACCATTATTGGGTACCCGGTTTCTTGAGCGATTATTCCACCGCTGACGCCCATGCCTAAAAATCGTACGCCACGAGCAATCATTTCTTGCGCTCGTCTCTCTGTGTCTTGATAACGAGCATTTCCACCATCAATAATAATGTCTCCAGGAGATACTATCCCTGAGACTAATTCGAGGCTAGTCTCGGTGGGTTCTCCAGCTGGTAGCATTTGCAAAACAACTCTCTCGCCGTCTTTTTCTTGTGCTTGAATTGATTCTTCGATTGATTCGGGCACATAAATACCAGAATCTTTGCTTGATTCACGAGCTTCATCATTGAGATCCCAACCATAAACTGTGTGTCCCTCTTCGACAAGTTTTGCTCCCATTCTTGCACCCATTTTACCCAGTCCAATAATAGTTATTGGCATTGGGGTTGTCTCTTGTAGTGAGAAGTTGTTAGTTTCTTTCATAGCGACCTCAAATTAATTATGTATATATTAGCATAAAAAATATAATATGTCAAAAAAACGACTATATAACAATGGCGGAGAGGGAGGGATTCGAACCCTCGGTACTTTATACAAGCACACTTGTTTTCGAGACAAGCCAGTTAAACCACTCCTGCACCTCTCCTTGTCTTTGTATTTTAACAGATGAAAACTATTGAATAAGTCTTGGTTTGCGTGGTTTTTTAGGTTGTGGCTTGGCAGCCGGTCGAGGCTTTGGTGTTGGAGCCGCAACTGGTTGGGGCGCCTCATCTTCTTCAAAAAATATAGGATTTGTTTCAGGCATAGCTTCTAGTTCGGGTGTTTGTTTAGATCTATTTTTGGGTGCCACAACCCCTGATTTTTTAGCCGATCTAATAAGTAAGATGCCAATTATTATTAATATTACAGTTATGATTATGTTAATGTTGGTGATGCCACTTAATGAAATGTATACAAAGTCATTTAAGGGCTTATTGAGGTCTTTGCTGAAATCAACATTAATCCATGTTACCTTTTGACTATATCTAGCGGCTTCTATAATAACTTTGCCAACTACCAACAAGAAAGCTGCTACAAACAGGGTGATTGCTACATTTTTCTTGCCTTTTTGTCTGGTCGTTGAAGCTATAACTACGATGAAGCTTAGTAACACCGTGATTGCCAGAAGCACCAATGGCGCAAAGCGTGATTCGCGGTAAATACTCGGCGCATTGGAGTACTGAACATAGTAAGCTTTCTTGCTGCTATCGCCTAATGTTGAGGCGGTTATAATAGGGTCGTTTAAGAAATCGGCATTCATCACCTGCTCTTTGGCTCTGGCGGCCTCAGCTGTAGGATTAATGTTAGCTGGCCTACAAGGCAGATTGAATAACTTAATATTTAACTGTCCTTGCAGGGCTATAGTTTGTTGCTGTGTGCAAGCTGGCAAATTGGTCAAGAAGCTTTTAACTCGATTTTCTACATTATTAGCGAAATCATTTTTTTGCTGAGACAAATCAACGCTAAAGTCAGGCTTATCGGTCTTGCCGCTAAGCCAAGCAAAGTTGCTGTCGATTATTGTTTCAACACCATTTTGAACAACTTGAGGAGTTATCGATTCTTGAATAGCTGTTTGAACTTGTGGGTCTTGGATGGACAATGAGCTGGTAGTGTCACCCTGTTCATCGGTGTTATTAAGAACGGCCACAAGAACATGGTCATACACCCCACTCTTTTTAACCCAAGTTTTTATGCTTGAAGGTCTATTAACAGATATGACTACACTTATGGCGGTGGCTGTTACTAAAACAGAAATTAGCAAAAATATCGCCAACCAAAATACACCAAACTTTCTTGCCCAAATCATTAACAAATATTGTAAAGCAAAATTTGCTCAATTCATAATTAAGCACTAGGTTTTTTGTTCATAACTAAATGTTGTTTGTGGATATGATATTTTTTGCCACGCTCTAAAATTGTTCTATATGTAAAATACCAAACAATAACAACAATCATTAATATTTGCCACCACTCTATATTTTGTGGAGGTAAGTTTTGGTATTTTTTTAACTTTATGGCATCTTGAGGTTTATTTGAACTTGGAGCAGCAGTGCCTGTGTTCAGAACTTTAGTATTTCCAGACCGTATATTGCTTGGCGCGGGGTTTGTTAGTTTTATATTGCTGGAACTAGCAATAGAACTAACTGTAACTTTCGGAATATTCAAAGTGCTATAGGGGATAGGTTGCTGAGGATTGAGCTGTTCAGATATTAAAGTGTTGTCGGTGCTATTAATGTTTGGTTTTACAGAACCAGTACTTGTTGAATTGGATGTTTCTGAGGGTTTTGAAGCATCGGTATTAGAACTACTATTAGTTGGGCCATTACTTATGATACTGTCACAGGCGTCGTCAATGCCGTCTTTGTCTTGGTCAATTAATGAATTAACTGCCCCTGGGCAGGAATCAATGTTGTTTGCAATGCCATCGCCATCTATGTCATTGTCTTGATCCGAAATATATATGGGTTGATAAACATCTGTTTTGTCATTACCCTGACTAGGCCCTATAACATCTATGCTAGTACTTCCAGAATTACTTTCAGGGGGAATCGTAGCGGAGCCCTCAATATCACCATTCTGGTCTGAAATTACCGTTTCAATAACTGCGCCCAATGGTCCACCTAATTTAATTTGATAACTAGTTTTTGGTTTTGTGCCCGATTTAGTACCTTTTACCTTAATACTAATTTTGCTGCCTTTTTTAATAACTTTACTTGTAATTTTTGCGGGTGTTTTACGGTGAATTTCACGACCTGACTTGGGAGCACTCAGAATTTTACTTTTATTGCTAGAAGAGTTTTTAGCTAGTGCAGATTTAAAATTTGAAGTTTGTTCCAAAATCGCCTGCTCTAAAAGCTCGTGACCTCGAGCATTGGGGTGATAACTTTCGGAGCCATAAACCTTTAGGCCTAAAATTCCGCCATCCTTACCTGCAGTTAGTCCGTTCATGGCAATATCAGTGGAGTTTCCCTCGCATAGTTTACTGCCAGAAAAGGCATTCTCTACATTTACATATTCTATGCCTGATCTGCTGGCTGCGGAGCTCATAGTATTATTGATATAAACTACTACTTCATTTATAAATTCAATTTCACTTTTGTTGAGGTGAACATTAAGCCCACAGCTTCCCTGTCCCGATATCATGATTGGATAACCTATGGCGTAAATTGTACTTCTAGGGGCCTGGTTTTTTAGTTGTTCAAATGAGCCCTTCCATTTGTTAGATGTTTCATCAATTAAATTGAGTATTTCAACCCTATCTTCGTAAGTGTTAAAGCAAACATTGGAACTTTGGTGCAAGGTCACTTTGGGCAATGCACAAGTCTCTAGGATGTCACCAAAACCAACATCGTTGCCGCCAATGGAAACTGTTATAATCCGAGGTTGATATTCGGCTGCAAACTTGTTCTGGGCTATGTAGCCTGGCAGAAAATTAGTTTTTACGGCG
>Ga0214923_10007849_pt1 | contig 11519 bp, 12 predicted proteins | sample LL1510_MetaG_FD_177993 | JGI IMG/M metagenome (GOLD analysis project Ga0214923, IMG submission 177993) | Freshwater microbial communities from Lake Lanier, Atlanta, Georgia, United States - LL-1510 | ecosystem: Environmental > Aquatic > Freshwater > Lake | place: USA: Georgia | collected... | reverse complement strand
CTTGCTTCATAAACAAAATAAGGATCTGCAGGGTCTGGCGCACAAGCCATAATGCACTCCATAATAAGTATATATTTTTGCTCGGGAGGTATACAGTATAGATTTGCGTCTCCTTGATAGTGACCGCCATATACATATGGCTTAGAGCATGGTGTCTTATTACAAGGTGACATGAAATGTATTACACATATTATATTATTTTCTATATTAAATTTTAAATTTTACTTTTAATTAAACTTTTAGTAGACTTCTATTGTGGTAAACTTATTTTTATTAATAGTTGGGTTATATTTAATTAGTTTTATAATTAGTTTAACTGGAGTATCCTTTAAACCTATTAAATTTGATTTAAATCAATATATTAATATTTTTAAAAGTATTTTATACAAATTTTTTAGTAAATTAGCCTTATATTATTGGATTACATATAAAAACATAAATAAGCTTTTATATAATATGGAAAAATACTCTTCTCTAATAAAATGCAGAAGATATCTTTTAATAGCATTTGCAATTCATATATTAGTATTATTTATCTGTGGAAAATGTATTATATTCACAAAAATTAAAAATAACGAAAATTGGGTATATACAGAATTATCAAATCAAGATATAGAAGACAAATCTATAGCAGAATCTGCCCCAAACGAACCTAATAATTTCAGTGAACCAGATTTTATAGAAAATTCTCAAGATAATGAGCCTAATAGTTCCATGTCAAATGGATTAGATATATTTAGCGAAAAAACAGAAATACCTACAGAAGCTATTATACCCGCCCCAGCACCAGTAATTGTATCAAAGTTTTCAAAAATTAATATTAATTTAAAACCAGAAGAATCTCAAGAAAAAATAAAATGGGGAAAACAAATTTTATATGAAGATGGCAAGATCACAGGGATAAATGGATTTGGATCAGATGGGAATGGTTCAGGATTAAATGGTCGCGGCGCAGGAAATGGAAATGGAGGATATGGTTTTAAAGAAGGAAAAGTTTTTGGAACTAATATAAAAGCTAAAAAGCTAGGAGTAATATTCGATGTATCATATAGCATGAGTCCTTATACAAAGATGGTTGAAAAAGAAATAAGAAAAAGTTTTCCAGAAGCGATAGTTTATTACGTGGATGGATGTTCTATAGATTCAAGGACAGAGTCTATGTACGCGTTTGAATCTTTATCTTTTCAAAATATTGATGCAGTTTATTGGTTTTGCGATTTGCAAGATCCAGAAACTAAAGATGGATTGTTTTTTCTTAACGATTTATTAAAAACTAAAAAAATTAAACTTTATATAAAAACCATGGATAAACACCCCAATTCTACGCTAAAATCAATTATTAGCTCTACTGGCGGAAGTTACTCAATTGGTTTAAACTAAAGCGTAACCTTTTTTAAATTTTAAATTTAATTCAAATGAATTTACTGCTTGGCCGCGGTCGAATCTTTTAATAAAATTTGTACCAACTTTTGGCATAGTAGCAATAAAAATATTTTTATCCATTTCAAGAACAACTTGAGTAGGTAATACTGATACTTCTTTAATTTTCTTTTTCATTTTACTTTTAATAGCTCTAGCTATTGCACAATTTTGAGGATTAGCTTTTTCACCCTCAAGGATATTTCTATCTGTTATTTTGAATGTTTGTTGTTTCATTTTTTCCTTTTTTTAGATCATAAGTTATTTGATAAGTTTTAGTTTTTTTATTAAGTAATCTAAAAGCAGCTTTAGATTCTTCTTTGATATCTTCATCACTTATAATCCAAAATTTGCACCAACCCTCTTCGTCAATGTCGCCCTGTATTAATTCACATCTTGGTTTATTTCCTTCAAGATAATAAAATACGCAATATTCACATTCAAGATTTTGTTCTTTAAATGGATTTTTTTCTGCACTTAAATATTGTATCCCATTTGAGCCGTTTCCACGATCAAAATAACCATATGTTTGAAGGTTAGTTATGACTTTAAGATAAAGATCTTTTTGACGTTCTGTTAACTTAGGAAATATTAGGCCTTCGTTCATTTTATTTGATTTACACTATATTCATAATTATCAGAATCCTCAGTTACCCATTTTGGGCAATTTTCTACAGTATAAAGATGAGTATTAACCTTTCTTTCTATTAAATTTTGACCTTGTTTTGTAACAAAATTTGGGTCATAAACTCTTATCCTATTATTAGGTTGTATTGCAAAATTACCATTATCTAATTCTAATACATGACCACATTTATGTTGATCAGGATGTTCGCTAAATCCAAAATTTAATTCATTAAAATCACTATGAGCCCAATCAAGAGTAAAAAGATATGTTCCTAAATATTCTTTACCGCTTCTTGCTAAAAATTTCATTTTTTTATTTTGAAATAAAGAAAATTTTGTAATAGCTATATGATAGCTAAAACTATCCCATAATTCTAATTCGTGTAGATCTTGTTCTGGAGTATTTTCTTTTTTACAAAAAGCGCTTATTGGAGCATGCCACCAAATGCCTCCATCTTCCATTAAAAAATTAAATAATGGAACTTGGCTAGGTAAACTAGAAACTCCAAAAATTAAACAACGAAAATATTTATCATGACTATCTTTTTGATCCCTTAAATAATTTCCTCGAACATAACATTCAATTGGAGGAATATTTGCATTAAGAAAAGACATAATAGTGTAAATTACACGTAATATGTTACCTTCAAATTTTGAATTCTCCACAGAGCATTTAATAATAAGTATAAAAAATATGTCAATTTTTGATATAGATAATATGTCTGAAGATATATTATTAAATAAAGCAAATAATTTTTATAAAAATTATAGTTTTAATTTAAGAATATATAAAACTAAAAATGGATATAGAATATTTATAACAAATAAAAAATTTGAAATACCTAAAGATAGAAAAATTTTAATAAAATATTGTAAAGAACTTAGTGCAGATGTAAGATATATTAATGCATTAAATATATATTTTTTAAATGCTTTTAATACAAGAATATCACCAAAATATTTATCAAAATCAGATTCAGGTTACGATATAAATACTTTTTTTAAAAAATATGAAGAGTATCAAAATAAATCAGAATCTGTAACAAGATATATTAAATCAATAGGCGATGGAGAAATTCTACCAGAATTTGAAACGTTTATAGATGAACACGATTTATTTACAAAAAGTTTTGATAAAAATTGTATATTAGTATAATTATTGTGTAATATATATTGTAAGTTAAATGTCAAAAAAAAATAAACGTAAACTAGAAGATAAATCGCCAGTTGTTCCTCAAAGAGATAAAATTGAAGGATTTTTAAGTATTCGTGAACTTCAATGGACAGATAATCAAAAAAAATTTATACAATTAGTTCAAGAAAAAAATACAAAAATTATTATTTGTAAAGGACCAGCGGGAACAGCTAAAAGTTTACTTTCAGTTTATACGGCTTTAAATGCCATAAATAATAAAAAAATTGGAGAAATATTTTACGTAAGAAATCCAGTAGAAAGCTCTACGCATAATTTAGGTTTTTTAAAAGGTGATCTTCATAGTAAACTAGATCCTTATCTTCAGCCTTTAATGGATAAATTGCATGAACTATTACCAAAACAACAAGTAGAAAGATTATTAAAAGAAGAAAGAGTCAAAGGATTACCAGTAGGTTTTCTAAGGGGACTAAGTATAAATGCTAGTTATATTATATGTGACGAAGCTCAAAATTTAAGTATACATGACCTTTTATTAATTACTACAAGAATGGGTAAATTTAGTAAATTAATATTAATTGGAGATATTCGTCAATCAGATATTAAAAATAGTGGATTTGAAAAAATATATAATTTATTTGACGATAAACAAAGTGGAGATAAAGGTATATATACATTTAAATTTGGCACAGATGATATTATGAGAAATGATATTTTAGCCTATATAATCGAAAAATTTGAACAGATAAAATAATTGAATTTTTAATTAATTTAAAGTATAATTAGTATTATGCTTAAAATATATTGTACTGAATGTGGAAATCCAACTACCTATACATCTTTTAAACCAAAATTTTGTAGTGCTTGCGGCCAATCATTTGAAAAGCCAGTTAATAAACCTATTAATCAAAAAATAATATCAAGCCAACCAAGTAAAATTGTTCCAAAGATAAATCCAGTTTTAGAAAATGAAAATGATGATCTTGAAGATGACTATGACGGAGATGTTAATTATGTTCCAAATATAAATAATTTAGATGTAGAAATTGATAAAATTGTACCAACAAAAACAAAAATTGGAGATATTATTGGAAGTTCAAAATCTCCAACTAAAAGAGAAAAAATAAAAGGTAAAAATATTACAAAAGCAGAAAGACAAAAATTTCTAGAAGATTTTAAAAAAGAAGCAGGCGCAATAAAACCAAGATCTAGAGGTAAGGCAGATGGCTAAAAAGCCTTCTTTTGAAAATCTTATTGACGTCATAAATTCTGAAATACTTAAAAGAAAAAATAAATGGAATTTAACAGCCATCAACTGGATGGATTTTAATGATGTTGCACAAATATTAAGAATACATATTTATAAAAAGTGGCATCTTTATGATCATAAGAAGCCACTTGCGCCTTGGGTTAATCGAATCATAAGCAACCAAATAAAAAATTTAATTAGAAATAATTATAGTAATTTTACTCGTCCATGTCTTAAATGTGCTGCAGCAGAAGGAGAGGACGGATGTTCGATATACGCACAACAATGTAACAAATGTCCATTATACGCTAATTGGGAAAAAAGTAAAAAAAATGCGCATGATACAAAATTAACTCTTAGTATAGAAAATCATTTCCAAGAAATTAATAATTTGCCATCAGATAGTTTAAATATGGAAGAAACGGCGAATAATATACATATTAAAATGGAAAAAGTTTTAAAACCTATTGAATGGAAAGTTTATAAATATTTATATGTAGAAGGTAAAGATGAAGAAGAAACTGCAAAATTAATGGGATATAGAACAAGTGAAAAAAATAGAATTGCAGGATATAAACAAATAAAAAATATCAAAAAAATAATAATTATTAAAGTTAAAAAGCATTTATATAATGGAGATATTGATATTAATTAAAATGAATAATGATTTACTTATATTAACAGAAGAACAGCAATTAAAATTATTAAACGAATGGAATAATCGTCCAGAAAATCCTCCTTCATTAGTCGAACTTGTTCAATTAGCTTTCGGTAGAGATGATTTAGATGGAAGAAGTAAAGAAGGAAAAGCGGTTAAGATTTTTTTAGCCTCTAGACAAATTAAACCTAAAAAAAGCCATGAATATCAAGCTAAAGGCTTAATTAATTTAAATTTAGAGCAAAAAGAATATATAAGTAATAACTGTCATACTATGACAGGATTAGAAATGGCAAAAATTTTATTTAAGAATGAAAATTTAACAAATCTTTCTCAAGAAACAAGAAGTATTTTGGAATATATGAAAACAATTCCAAATAATATTAAATTTCATCAGGATGAAAATGAAAATGCATCTACAGAAGAATATCGCCCGCCAAGAAGCGAAGAAAGAATGATAGCAAAAATTAATAGATATGTTTTAGATGGAGTAGATAAAAATAAAATGACCCATAAAGTTAAAAAAGATATTAACTCTTTAATTGGGTATATGAACACTTTTCGTTTTAGTCATCAAATTAATTTATACGATGATGAAAGAGATAGAGAATTATTCGAAAGTAGTTTCGTTAGATATACTTATGATAAAAATGATTTAAGTCAAGAAGAAGTAGATCAATATATTGTTCTTGCAACAGAAGTCGTGATATCTTCAAATATTCAACAGACAATTAATGTACTACAAACACAAATTGACATGGCTATTCAAGAAGATGGTAAAATACCGATGGCTCTTGTTGAAGCAAGTAATACGGCAAGAAAAGAGTATAATGATTGCGTAAATCGTCAACAAAAACTTTTAAATGACCTTAAAGTTAAAAGAAGTGAAAGATTAAGTAAACAAGTTAAAGAAACTGCATCAATCATTAATCTAGTACAAATGTGGAAAGAAGAAGAAAGTAGAAATAAATTATTAAAAATGGCAGAAATGCGTAAACAAATTGTAGAAAAAGAAATTGACAGGCTTTCTACAATGGACGAAATTAAAGCTAAAATATTAGGAATTTCAAAAGATGAAATATTAAATGGATGAGCATTATATGTAAAATTGATGGGAAAGAATTTAAAGATGAAAAAAGTCTTCATTTTGCATTAAAGGGCTATGGCTTAAATAAAGTAAAATACTATCAAAAATATTATGAACGCAGAGATTTACTGACTGGAGAATTGATTAATTTTAAAACAAAAGAACAATATTTAAATAGTGATTTTAATGATAAAAATAATATGAAAAAATGGTTGAAACAACAAACCATAGAAAAGGCGCAGGAATATTGCAAAGACCTTTTAATTAAAAGAAAAAAACTTAAAAATTTAGTTTATTCACCAAGCCAAGTCGAACTTAGAACCATAATGGCCCCGTCAATTATATTTTATAATAAAATATTTAAAAATTATTATGATACATGTTCTTCTATTGGTTTAGAAAATAAATTTATACATCCTAATTTAATCGGAGATTTTTTTAAAAATAAATTAACTCAAAAAGATATTATATTCGTTGATACTCGCGAACAAAGTTGGTTAAAATTTAATACTCCATTCGAAATTAAAACCTTATCATTTGGCGATTATACTTGTTCAAATGATAATTGCAATTGTTTTATTGAAAGAAAAAGTTTGAGTGATTTTATTAGCACTTTAAGCGTTAAAAATTATGATCGTTTTAAAAATGAAATTGAAAAAGCTAGAAAAAATAATTCTTATATTATAGTTATGGTAGAAGAGAAATTATCAAACGCTTTAAGTTTTCAATATCTTCCACATATTAGCAAGAAGATTAAAGCTACTCCAGAATATATATTTCATAACGTAAGAGAGCTATTACAAGATTATGATAATCTTCAATTTTTATTTGTTGATGGTAGAAATGAAATGACAAGGTTGGTTGAATCAATATTTGCGAGTAAATGTTTTTATAAAAAAATTGATTTACAATTAGCCTATGATATGAAAATTTTATGATATTCTGTCCAGATAAATATATAAAAGAAGTAAAAGATATTAATGCAGAATTATCCGAATTAAAAGGATTTCTTAACGATAAAGAAGCCAAAATTACTTTAGCTAAATTTTTAAGAGCAAATATTGGGTTTACTGTCGAATTAATAAGTGGAGTCAAACTTGCAGCTTATCAAGAGATACATTTAAAAGCTATGATGAATAGAAATTTTAATATGTGCGTTTTTGGTCGAGGATGCGGTAAGTCATTTATGGCAGCAGTATTTTGTTTTCTGCAATGCGTCTTCGAGCCTAATACAAAAATTCTTATAGCAGGGCCAACATTTAGAACTGCAAGATTTATCTTTAATAATTTAGAAAAAATTGTACAAAGCCCCGGAGCAGAATTACTTTCACAATGTTTTGGAGCAAAAGCAAAAAGAAACGATCAATTTGAATGGCAAATTAATAATGGAAGTATAGTTGCGATTCCTCTGAATGGTGAGAAAATTCGAGGATTTCGAGCAAATATTCTTGTGCTTGACGAGTTTCTTTTATTGCCAGAAGAAATTATTAAAAATGTATTGATGCCATTTTTGGTAGCCCCACAAAATATGAAAGAAAGAATGGAGATACGAGAATTTGAAGATAAATTAATATCAGAAGGATTAATGAAAGAAAAAGATAGAATGGTTTTTGAAAATACAAGTAAAATGATCGCTCTTTCATCTGCAAGTTATACATTTGAAAATCTTTATAAAACTTATCTTGAGTGGTGCGAAAAAATAAATAGTCCAGAAAAAGGAGAAGCAACATATTTTGTAAGTCAAATGAGTTACGAGGCTTTACCAGAAGAAATGATAGATAAAACTATCATTGAAGAAGCTCAGGCAGGAGGATCAAGTCATAGTGGATTTTTACGAGAATATTGCGCTCAATTCACAGACGGTAGCGATAGTTATTTTAATGCAAAAAAGATGGAAGAATGTACATTAAAAACAGGAGAAAAACCTCATACTTTAATGAAAGGCGATCCAAAGAAAAAATATATTCTTGGAATTGATCCAAATATGAGCGATAGTCCAAATGCAGATTATTTTGCTATGGCAGTTATGGAATATGATGAAGAAAAAAAACAAGGCATTTTAGTTCATACTTACGCTGGGCTTGGCAATTTAAAAAATCATGTTAATTATTTATATTATATAATGAAAAGTTTTAATATTGTTTTTATAGTTATTGATAATGCTGGAGCTGATATATTTCTATCTGCATGCAATGAATCTAATTTATTTAAACACGATAAAATAGATATTAAAACTATAGATTTTGATTCGGATGCAGAAGGAGTAGATTACGATATAATGATAAAAAATGCAAAAAATCAATATAATCTTGAAAATAAAAAAATAGCTTTTAATCAAGTTTTTACTAGTAATTTTATCCGTAAAGCGAATGAATATCTTCAAGCATGTATTGATTATAAAAAAGTATGGTTTGCAAGCCGTACAGCTTCAGATGAGTCATCATTTAATGAAACTATAGCATTGAATATCCCAATAGATTTAATGAAAACAGAAGATAAGAAGGATTGGACAATATTAGATTTTATTGAAAATCAAGATGATTTTATATATCAAACTAAAAAACAATGTGTTTTGATTGAACATTCTACCACTAGTAGAGGAACACAAAGTTTCGATTTACCTCAGCATTTAAAAAGAAGTTCATCAGCCAATAAAGCTAGAAAAGACAATTATTCGGCATTTATGTTAGCAAATTGGGGCGTAAAATGTTATAATGATATAATGACTACTCAGATAATTCAAGTTGAATCTACTTTTTCGCCTATAATGATCAGATAAAGTGTAATATTTAACAATAAAATGCCTAAAAAAGTAAAAAAAGAAGAAAAAACTCTAAAAATTAACGAAGCTCAACCCTTAATGGTTACAGAAGCTTCTACAAATTATCAAATCCAAGCTGCGGCAGTAGGCTCAGATTTAAATGATAGCTCCCACACTCAAACAAGAAGAAATATAGCCGCAGATATTAATAGGACAAATAGATATAAGAATATTGAAGATGGATTAATCCCATTTAGATATTCAGTAGGTGCATCTAATAATTCTAATATGAATATTAGGGATGCAGTCATTTTATGCCAAAAATGTTATTATAATTTTGCAATTTTTAGAAATACGATTGATTTAATGACCGAATTTTCTTGTAGTAATATTTATTTTAAAGGCGGGAGTCAAAAGAGTAGAGATTTCTTTATTGCATGGTTAAAAAAGATTAATATGTTTGATCTTCAAGATCAATTTTTCCGCGAATATTATAGAAGTGGAAATGTATTTATTTATCGTTTTGATACTAAAATCCAAGAAGAAGACGTTAATAAAATAACTCAAACTTTTGGTTTATCTTCAAAAGCTGCTAATATTTTATTACCAGCTAGATATAATGTAATTAACCCCGCAGATGTTCAAATTGGAGGAACAATTAATTTTTCAGTTGGAAGATATTATAAAATTTTAAGTGATTATGAATTAGAAAGATTAAAATCTCCAAAAACAGATGAAGATATTGAGGTTTTAAAAAGTTTACCTCCAGAAACACAAAAGCTTATTACAAAAACAAAAGTTGGTATTTTAACTCTCCCTTTAGATAGTGCAAGACTTTGCGCAGTTTTTTATAAAAAACAAGATTATGAGCCATTTGCAGTTCCAATGGGTTTTCCTGTTCTTGAAGATATTAATTGGAAAGCTGAAATGAAAAAAATGGATATGGCAGTAGCCCGTTCTCTTCAACAAATTATATTACTTGTGACAATGGGCGCAGAACCAGAAAAAGGTGGAGTAAATCAAAAAAATCTTGAAGCGATGCAAAGCTTATTCACAAATCAAAGCGTTGGTCGCGTACTTATAGCAGATTATACAACTAGAGCAGAATTTATTATTCCTAATATTGGAAATTTAATGGGCCCAGAGAAATATCAAATTGTTGATCGCGATATTCAAATTGGATTAAATAATATTTTAATTGGAAATGAAAAATTTGCGAATGAAAGTATTAAAGTCCAAGTATTTATTGAAAGATTAAAACAAGCTCGTGAATCATTTATTAATAATTTCTTATATCCAGAAATTCGTAGAATAAGCAAAGAACTTGGATTTAAAAATTATCCAACTCCATATTTTGAAGATATAGATTTAAAAGATGATATTCAATATTCTAGAATATATACAAGATTAATTGAATTAGGTATACTAACTCCAGAAGAAGGAATTACCGCAATTGAAACAGGTAAACTTCCTGATTCAGAAAGCTCAATTGAATCGCAACAAAAACTTAGAGAATTAAAAGATAAAGGATTTTATCAACCTCTTATTGGTGGAGCTAAAATGGGAGAAGCTGGAAGACCAAGTGGTTCAACAGGTATTCCTCAATCAACAAAAAATATTAAACCAGTTGGCGAAGGCAAACAATCAAAAGCTACATTTTTTAATATAGAAAAAATTAAAGATAATTTTATTCTTGCATCAAAACTCCAAGATAAAGTTGAATTTAGTTTAAGAGAGAAGCATTCACTTCGTAAACTTTCTAAACAACAAAAGGAAGTTGCTTTTGAAATAGTAAAAGTTATTACTTCAAACGAATCTCCAGAAAATTGGGAGAATTCTATAGCAGAATATGTAAATAATCCTAAAGATAAAAATTTAAATACAATAAATGAAATTGAAAATATTGCTCTTGAACATGGATTAGATAATTATGTCGCAAGTATTCTTTATCACAGTAAAAAATCTGAGGTAAATTAAAATGGCAGAGAATTTTATTAGGGTTAAACAAATTAATCAGCCAGAATTATCTGGCTACATTAGCAGCGTTGTTGCCACAGGAGTAACTGTAAATGTAACTTATACAACACTTGCTACAGGAGCAAATATAGTATATACTAGCGGCAATCAAACTATAAGTGGAAACAAAACTTTTGTTAATAATTTTAGTATAACAGGTAGCGCGGTAATTGCAAATGTTTCAAATGGCGCAACTCTACAACTAAGCGGCAATCGCGTATTAACAATTGCAGATTCAGTTAGTGCGACTTTGCCAAGTACAATAGTATATCAAAGTGGCAATCAAACGATTTCTGGCGTAAAAACTTTTGTTGATAATTTTAACGTAACAGGTAGCGCGGTAGTCGCAAATGTTTCAAATGGTGCGACTTTACAACTAAGTGGTAATCGTGTATTAACGACTATAGATTCAGTTGCCGCAGCTTTGCCAAGTACAATAGTATATCAAAGTGGCAATCAAACGATTTCTGGCGTAAAAACTTTTGTTGATAATTTTAACGTAACAGGTAGCGCGGTAGTCGCAAATGTTTCAAATGGTGCGACTTTACA
>Ga0214923_10007848_pt1 | contig 11519 bp, 10 predicted proteins | sample LL1510_MetaG_FD_177993 | JGI IMG/M metagenome (GOLD analysis project Ga0214923, IMG submission 177993) | Freshwater microbial communities from Lake Lanier, Atlanta, Georgia, United States - LL-1510 | ecosystem: Environmental > Aquatic > Freshwater > Lake | place: USA: Georgia | collected... | reverse complement strand
GCTATACGATCAACCACTTCCTGACTGACACGAACGGCTGGTTCCTCACGACCGATGTTCCCAACGGATTGAAGCACTTTGTGCGGACACCGATGCAGACTGGAATGGATGGCGATTTCGATACCGGCAATGTCAGATATAAAGCGAGAGAGCGCTACTCATTCGGAGTGTCGGACCCGCTCGGTATCTTTGGGTCACAGGGGGCATGACGTAAGTCATTGATTTCAATACAGAAATCATTCCCTAGCCTTGTATCACAGAACCCCGCTCCGGCGGGGTTTCTGTTTTGTAGAGTATGCAGCAGTACATACAGTTGCACATCGCCATCCATACATGTATACTACAGACTCCGCCACTAAGGAGTCACAGATGTACTACGTATACGTTTACAAAGATCCACGTCCCACCAAGAACCAGCAGGTTGTTTACGTTGGCAAAGGTATTGGCGACAGAGCTTGGTACCACTGGAACAAAAGAGTTCGTGGCAATAAAGGCTTTGGCGCATTCTTGGCGCTTCTCAGACAAGAAAAGCTTGAACCAATTATTGAGATCGTCCGAGACGGTCTAGAGGAGGCTGAGGCTTTCTATGAAGAGGTAAGACTTATTGAGGCTTACGGAAGAAGAGACTTGGGAACAGGAACCCTATTTAATTTAACTGATGGTGGCGAAGGTTTGGCAGGTGTAATCCGCACCGATCAATGGCGAAAAAATATTAGCGACGCAAATAGCACTCCAGAAAAAATAGCTCTGTATAGCGAAGGTCAAAAGCGTAGATGGGCCAATCCATTGTTCCGCGAACAAACCCTTGCAGCCATTCGCAAGGCTCTCCAAGATCCAGAGGTCATAGCTAGACGTGAAGCTGGCAAGGCTGCATTTATTCATACTGAAGCTTTTCGGCAAACCATGAGCGACGCTACATCAAAGATGTGGCAAGACCCTGTGTATGTTGAAAAGGTTACTCAGGCACAAAAAGAGGTCCAAGGCACTGATGAGGCGCGAAGCCGAAAATCAGAAGCAAGCGTTGCTACATGGGCCGATTCAACTGTCCGTGACAAACGAACCGAAGGTATTAAACGTAGTCGCACGACAGCCGTGTCCCGCCAAAAGACTAGCGAGCAATCCAAAGCCCAGTGGGCCGATCCAGAATATGCGGCAAAACAAACTGCCAATAACAAAGAAATTGCTAACCGTGATGAAGTTAAGGCGGCTAAAAAAGCTGCTGCTAAAGCTCTGTGGGCAGATCCTGAATGGCGAGCAAAAATGTTGGCTGCACGTAAGAAACGAATTGACACCACTCACCAAAACTGATACAACACACATACTAGGATTTTACCTGTACCGACTGACCTAGCAGACTTAGTAGAGACGGTATGGGGATGCGCTACTACGCGGAGTTATTATGGCAATTACTACCTTTGACGGTCCTATCCGTTCACTGGGCGGCATTTATCAGCAAGGCCCGTCCACCATTGTAGAAATCACAGCAAGCACCACACTGAATCCAGTGGCCCATGGCGGCAGGATTATTTCTGTTGGCGGTACGCTAGCTGCTGATGTGGTTCTTACGCTTCCCACAATCAACACGTCGGCCAATGTATCTTCGTCCGGGCCGGGCAATGATCCCAATACGGCAAATAACGAAGGTGTTGTTTACACCATCTGGGTTCCAACCACGATTGCGACATCTTCATTAAAGATTGGAACTGATGGTACGGATAAGTATCTCGGAACAATTTTTGGTGTAGATACAGATTCTTCCAATGCGCTTGTAGCTTATACGGCTGCTGCATCAAATGACTTCATCAACTTCAACGGTACAACGACCGGTGGAGTAGCTGGATCATGGGTGCAGATTGTTGCTATCGCAGCAAACAAGTACATGGTTAACGGTATTGCACTTGGTACTAGCACAGTTGCTACGCCCTTTGCTGATTCCTAATAGGAGCGCATCATGGGGATGCAAGGTGATGTTCGTTCCACACACGCGTCTGCAAGCGGCCTAATGCTCAACTTCCGCACCCGATTAAAGGGTGCGGTTATGTTTCCGCTTACTGGTACAACAGGTTATGCGGTGTTTGTAGATAACGTCAGTATTACTGGCACTTACGCAAGATCTACGACCACGGCAACCATAACGGCTACCAACCACGGACTCACAGCCGGGGAATGGGTTTATTTGGACTGGGATCTTACGGATAATCCATACCAAGTACAGACCGCAGCTGATGCCAATACCTTTACGGTGACGGTAGCTAATTCTGGCGCAACAAGTGGAAATGTAACCGTCTGGAACGATGTATTACTTCAGGCGGATGCTTCAGACCCGGTGTCTTATAGTATCGTCATTCCAGGTCAGGGCATCTTAGCTCGCACGGGGATACGTATATTTTTACCGGCTAGCTTTCATGCCACGGTGTTTTATGGCTAAGACCCCGGCGTGGCAACGTAAAGAGGGCAAAAACCCAAAAGGTGGCCTTAACGCCAAAGGCCGTGCTTCTTATAACGCAGCCAACCCAGGCAAACCTGGGTTAAAACCTCCGGCGCCAAATCCAAAAACAGAGAAAGATGCAAATCGACGTAAATCCTTTTGCGCTAGGATGAGCGGAATGCCTGGGCCAATGAAAGATGAAAAAGGCCGTCCAACCCGTAAAGCACTATCTTTGAAAGCATGGAAGTGTTAAATGGACCCGATGATCCTTTGGAACTTAGTCACTTCAGTCTTAGTAGGATTAGTGATGTTTATGCTCAAAAACTCCCATGATGAGCAACAGCGCATCCAAATCCTTTTAAATAAGACTCGTGAGGAAATAGCCCGTGATCACATTACTCGTGCAGAAGTTCGTGCAGACATGGAAAAAATTATTGAACGCTTTGACGCAGGCTTTGCAAGGCTTGAAGCAAAGATTGATGCCCTCGCAGAAAGGAAATGATGATGGAAAATGATCCTCGTAAAGGCCGTGGGCGCCATGGCGACACGAACTACAATCCTAATTACGACTTGGTCCCCACTCAGAAAGAACGTGGTGCGATGCAACAGGAAGTAGAAGACGAAAAGCTTCGCAGGATGGATAAGCGCCCGAACTTAGGACGTATGTTCAAAGAAGGTGGCTCGGTTAGTTCTGCCTCAGCACGTGCAGATGGATGCGCTGAGCGCGGCAAGACCAAAGGCACCATGATCAAAATGACCTAATTCCGCCACGTGGCGGAATATACGACTTAAGTAGGGGTAAGTATGAAACGCAAAATGCGGCGGTTTAATGAAGGTGAGCTGGTAGATTCATTTTCAGAATACCAAGGCTTTGGTCAAATGGGTCCAAGGACGATCCAAGAAGACATTAACGCGGAAGAAGAAAACCGCAAACCGCAGATGCGAGAAAGCATCAGCGTTTCTGAATTTGAAGAGCCAGGAACTGCGGGATTCTCAAGAACCGCCATGAGGCAACCTGTTGCACGGCCAAAACCTGTAACAGTTCCTGTCGCAAAGCCGTCATTAGCAAAACCCGCCGCCGTCAAAGTCGCAGAAAAACCCATGGGAAGAACAGCCATGGGAAAAACGGCAGAGATGGAAATGGAAGCAGTTAAGAAAGCCCCGGCGAAAAAACCAGCGGATGGAAAATCGCTTTCATCATACGCACCTGATGCTAGATCCGGAAGATCTACCAATGTAAGTTATTTGCGGAAAGACAGACTAGGCATGGAGCCCGACATGTATATCGCGCGACGCCGAATGAAAGAAGGCTTTAAATCGGGCGGTTCTGTTGGGTCGGCATCAAAACGCGCTGATGGTATTGCAACCAAAGGCAAAACACGCGGAAGATATATATGAAAGACAAAATTAAAACTGTCATGCATGAGTTTAAATCAGGTAAACTGAAATCCTCATCAGGCCAAAAAGTCACTAACCCTAAGCAAGCAATTGCGATTGGACTATCGGAGCAAAGAGCCATGAAAAAAGAACCCATGAAGAAAATGAAATCAGGCGGTTATATGGATGGCGGCAAGGTCATGCAATCCAAGATGGGTTCAGTGAAGACCGCCGCGCCTTCAATTAATGGTGTTGCTACGAAAGGCAAAACCAAGGGCAAGATGGTCAAGATGGCAAACGGCGGCAAATGTTAACAATTGGCTATATGTAGCAAGCGCAATAAATGCGCGGAGCCAATAAATGGATAGAGAGGCAATCCTTGATATAGGTATGCAAATGCTTGCCGGGGGCGCAAGCTTAGAGGATGTTGTTGCGGCTGCTGCTGAGTATGGCGTTAACTTGTATGACGTGTATTACTCTGATCCAGGAACGACTTTTGAAGTCACTACCCCTGATCCAGTTGATACAACGCCTCCGCCACAAGAACCGGTTTATGTAGACCCAGGGCCGGTGTATGAGGAACCGCCCCCGACGCCACAACTCATTTATAACGGGATTACTGGAAGCTACTATGCACCCGGTGATCCATATACGCCACGCAATTCAGATGGGTCGGCAAAGGTAGAATCACCTTCTGCTGGCGGTCTTTCCGTTTTAACGCCTGCATCTACTAACACCGCAAGTCTATTGCCAGGAGAGCCTTATCCAGGCTATTTTGCAGAGCAAGCGGCATTACAGGCAGCCGCCGTAGCTACGCAACAACAACAGGCGCGAGATCAAGCAACAGGGTTGCAACAATTCCAGCAACAGGCAACTCAGCAGACAACACCACAGGGCGGGTTATCAAGTGTAAGCCCTGTTGTAACCGATGTGAGAGGGCCTACAACAAGTCCGCCAGTAGAAGAAACGCGAAATCAATGGGGTGATCTGCTTTACGACCCAACATTGACAGACACGGTTGCGACCACAACAAAAATTGTGAAGCCTCCCACAGACATGGAGATAGCGCATCAAATGGCGGCAGGATTAATTCCTGCAAACATGCTTTATGACGTAAATAAAGATGGCCAAGTGACGTCTGTAGATGCGCTTCTTATTGGGCAAGGGACTCCTGTACGCACGCTTCAAGAGTTATTAACGACTGCTGGCTCGCCTTTAGTAAGCGCAGATACTACTAGAGGCGTCACTAGTGCTGAAGTTACCCAACAAAAACAGGTTGATGAGGCTGTAACAACAGCTTTGCAAAACGGGTTTTCTAAAGAAGAAATTTCTGATATTGCAAAAAAATTAAATATTTCTGAAGACGCTATAACTAAATCATTTAATAGAGTTGTAGGAAGTCAATCAGCCGCAGATATTATTTTAGGTGTTTCTGCTTTATCAGGGAAAAATCAAACCCTAACATACGAAAAAATTGTCAAATACGCAGATGATAATAAGCTGCCTTATATTGACGTAGCTGCCGCCTTAAAAGATGTTTTAAAAGGCCAGACACAAGATAGCATATTAGATGCTATGGTCTACCAAAAAGACTATGAAAAGCTATCGCCTTTGTTTCAAACTACAGACAAAGGCACAACGGTTGATCAGAACGAAGCTATTGCACAAGCAATAAAAAGCAGCATCAGTTTTGAGAATCTTGCAAAAATGCTGGGCAAAACAGACGCTCAGTTAACAACTTACATTAATAATAATTTAGGAAACGTAGCAGACACTCTGCGTAAAAATAACATTGCGCCAGAAGATAATTTAAGTGCATTTGCAAATATAAAAGCTGAAGACACAACAAGTGCAATTAACAGGCTTGATGCAGATGCTTTAACAACAAAAAATTTACAAGCCGCAAGTGAAAATGGACTGACATTAAATGAAATCCTAAACGAAATAGATCGCAGAGGGATTGGTATTGAAGACTTTGTTAACCAATTTTTTGGTTCTCAAGATAAATTAGTTACACAATTATCCGAAGAAAGTAAATATACGCCGGAGCAGAGAGTCATCCGAGAGGAATACAATGACTTTGCCAAAGGGTTCTCAAAAGAATCCCCTATGTCATATAAAGATCTTACGTCTTTTATTGACAAACAAAACCTTACGGATGACGCAGCTTTAAAAATATTAAACCTTGAAAAATCAGATCTTGATTCATTAAATAAATATCGGCGGGATACTTTTATTACAGAAGCGCTTAATGAATTAGAAAAATCAGACAACCGTCTTGATTATTCTGAAATTATTGATTTTGCAAAACAAAACAGCATTCCTTTTACAGAGGTAGCAAAGTATATTGCCGCGCCCGAAAAACAAGAAGAAGCTGTTAAAACACTGCAAGATATATCAAGCGCACAAGAATTTAAAGAAGCTCTTGGCGGAACTCAAGTTTCAGACTATCAAGGCAACAAATACGACGCAACACAGTTGGTTAACTTGGCAGATCAAATCAAACAAAATTTTGATTTGAAATCTTCAAGCGGCGGGGTATATCAAACAGAAAAACAAAGTGTTGGCTTTAATTATGATGAAGCCAGCAAGTTATTCCCTGAAGGAAAGGCGCCAAAAGTTATAGACCAAGTTGCGCTGGATATGGCAAGAAATCTATTAAACCAGGGCATTACAGATATTGCAGAAATTTCTAAGTACAAACCCACTGAAGTTTACGAGTCCACTCCAAACCAAGAAGGTGGTGGCGAGATTGGATATTTTACAACCAAATATATTGACCCAGCTACAGGAAAAGAGTTTTCTCCTTACTTAGGCGCCACTTATACAGGTGAAGGCGGCACTAACTACCAAGTTAAATTAGATGCTTCTGGCGCCCCTGTGTTTTCTACAACATTTGAGGATACTTCAGACAAGCAAGAAGTAGGAATGATGCTTGCTTTTGCGGCAGCAGTTGCTGCTCCGCAAATACTTCCAGAGTTAATTGGAACCACTGTTGGAGGCGTAGAACTAGCAGCGTTAGGTGGAGAAATGGTTGCCGGGACGGGCCTAACAGGTCATTTAATGGCTGCTGGCGTATCGTCATCAGTAGCGCCTTATGCCGCCTCTGTACTTGTTAATGGCACAGTTCAGGGCCTTATGGCAGAGGCTGGCGGGGGAAGTTTTGAAAAAGGATTTATCACTGGCGGTGTAGCGCCAGTAATAGGACAACTTGCTACCAATGCAGTTAATACGGCGCTAGGTGATTTAAATCTACCCTCAGGAGTGGACAAAGCTGTTGGGAACGCTGTCACTCAATTAATCGCTACGGGAGAAATAGATCCTACACAAATGCTTGTAGCAGGTGTGTCTCCAACGATTAGCAAAGCAATTCAAGAAGAAACAGGTTTAAACGCTGCACAGACTAAACTTCTGCTTAATACAATTGCATCTGAAGGAAAAAATTTACAGGCATTATTAGATCCCGCTAAAGCCATAACATTTATTAATCAAAATAAAGGTATCTTTGACAATATGGGATTGGATGCTGCATCAGGTTCCTCTCCTATTACATCAGGTCAGCCCGTAGATTTTGGTGCGTTTAATGAAAACCAAGTCGCGCAGCTTCAAGGGAGGGATACGGTAACAAGCAGTATTAGCAAGGACACAGTTTCCGGGATAGGTCAGGATACAGTATCACCCGTTTTGCCTGACACGATTCCTGCTGTTACAGGATTAGATACAGCCCCTGGTATAACAGGCACACCGCCAACGGATGAGTTTGCCGGTTTTGACGCAGCAGTCAAATATGCAAATGATTTAACGGCCTACAAAGATGCCTTGAAAACAGGATCTCTAGACTTCCAAGGTTACGACCAAGCAAGGCTTGAGGCTACGTTAATTGACATGCAGCCGACTTTGGAAAGAGCGAGGGACGCGGCAGAAACGCTGTACGGAAAGGGTGCGTCGTTTACTTTTGATGGCAAGTTTTACGAGGGCGATCTTGGAAAGACGGTGCTTACGGATGCTAAAGGTAATCAATACACAATATCCAAAGAAGCAACGTTAATTACGAATTCTCAAGGTGGTGTCACTGGATACACCTTAAATGGTAAAACATACGACTATAAAGGTAACGAGATAAAGCCTGGCGCTACGGCACCACAAACAATTCAAATAAAAGACAGCAAGGGCAATACATTTGATGTACCGGCAAATGCGACGTTAAACAAAAATGCGTCTGGTTCTATTATTGGTTATACCGTTGACGGGAAAACCTTTGAGTACGATAACGGTAAAATGGTTCCCAAGGTTACTGCACAGCCAACAGAGGTTTACACAGGTGATTCTTTAAAATCATTGAGTCTTACTCAGCTCCATGGCGCCTATAAATCTGCAAATCCAGACGCAGACAAACAAACTGTTATACCTGGTACGGGCCAGGTAACCACGCCTTATCAGCAATGGCTCATGCGTTATGCAGCCAATCCTGACATGGCGGCGAATGAACTGAACAAACCTGTTGTCAAACAGGAAGCGTCATTTTTGCAGCAAGTGGCACAAAACGTCGGCGCAGTTGTTGCTGATCTTCGTGGTAGTGACAGCGCATATGTCAGGTCTGTGGGGGACAAACTTGCAACAAATGCAACGCAGCTTGGCGAGATGGTTAAGGGTGTCGCCACAACCTTAACGTCGCCAGTGGAATTATTTAATGCAATCGCGTTTGGAGACCCAAACAATCAACTTAGCAAATGGGCTTCTAGTTTACGAAGTGATGTAACGGCTGCTCAGGCGGCGGTAGACCCAGAATGGCAAAAAACAAAAACATATTTAAATGAACAGCTTACCAAAATTGGCGCCGATAGAGGACAGATTGATCAAGCTATAGCAACGATTGATATGTACGCAAATAACCCAAGGGCAATTGGAGACTTAATTGCAGGAACAGTACCGTCAATCATTCCTGGCTTGGGTGCTTATACAGCATTAAGAACCGTAGGCGCTGGAGCTGGCGCCGCTTATGCAGGAGGCGCGTTTACAGCCGCAACGACATCTCAGACAGATTTAGTTGCGATGGCCGATAAAACATACGAAAACATTCTTAAACAGGTTCAGGCTGAAAACCCGTCACTAACAGAATCTGAGGCTCAGGTAAAAGCCGCTGCTGGCGCGGCTATATCTATGAGGGGCGCCGGTCTTATCACTCTCGCAGGATCGACAGCACTTCAATTGCTTCCTGGGTCACAATTAAACAATATTTTATTAAAAACAGTAACAAAAGAACTTGGGCAAGAGATTGGAGACGAGATTTGGGTTAAGGCTCTATCAAACGCGTGGCAAGGCAAGCCTTTGCAGGATGACATGGGGCGCACAACAATTGAGGCGGTTGTAGCATCAGGACCAATTGCTGGAGCAGCTCAATTATTAAGCACCCAAATGGGTAAAACGTACAACAAAGACGAAGTTATACGAGATCTAACGTGGGAAGTTGTTGAAGGAAAGCCGACCTTTGATCAAAACGTAAAACTTTTAACAGGGCCAGATAATCAACTGATTTTAAATTCCGCCAATCAACCAATTTTATTAACTTATTCTGATAAGCCGGCGCTAACATTTACTTTAGATCCTAAAGTAAACAACACAATACCATTTGACGTAAATCAAAGCGCTCCTGCAGAATCAATTTTTGACATCATTTTTGATAATGAAAAAAATGGCGGATATACAGTCAATGCTGTCAATTTAGACGGAAACGAATATACCGTTACTGACGGCACTGGCAAAGTTCAGGTTATAGATACAAATGATTTATTTAACAATGCATTAAATCTGGTAACTCAAACGGACCCGGCGGCAATTCAAACCCTAAAAGAATCAAATCCGTTAGTAGGATACTTAACGGAGCAAGTTGCAAAGAATGTAAATATCAACGCCGTTAATGGAGCGCTGCAAACCGGAAGCGTTATTTCTTCAAATGACAAAGGTGCATTTGCAATAACAAACGATGGTGCGATTGCATTCATACCAAAGACAAATACATCGGGCGCAAATGGCGTAGCAATGTCTGACTTCCAAGGCGGCGATTCGGTAGTCATCGGAAATGGTTACGCGGCGCCCGCTATGAAGCAAGTTGATGCCGACGGTAATGTGCAAGTCAAAGTAGATGAATTAAAGGTAGACCCGCTATCAGGATTTGGCCGAGTCATAGGATTAGATAATTCACAAGCGTTAGTGGCGCTTCCAAATCAAGAGTTATTGACAATAAACCGCGCCAATCTATCGCCAGACATAACGGTAGGGGCCACGGTTCCATACAATCAAAGCACCGTTACACAGCGTGGCGTAACAACGGATTATGCTCAATCAACATTTGGTCTAACGCAAACACAGTTGCTTCAAGGACTAACAATCCCGTCAGTGTCGCAACTACCGGTGTTTGTAAATGTGGTAGATCCATCGGGCGCCAATAAGATTATTGATGCAGCAAAACCAAATATTGGAAGCGGCACTGTTATTAGCGTTGACCCAAATACTGGCACGGCCCTTGTGTCGGCGGGCGCGGGTAATCCGCAAGTGGTTAACTTGCAAGGCATGAATCCAAATATTGGCACAGATATATTCTTCAATCCTGGCACAAGTGCTGTGATTGGTACGCCAGTTATAACAAAACCAGAAACACAAACAAAACCATCTGGGATTGTTTCGCTTATACCTCCTGTTTACACGCCAATAGGATTGCAACCGCCATCTATAACAACACCTCCTGTAGAGTTGACGCCCCCAGTTGTTTCCCCGCCAGTAATAACAACAATTACGCCACCTGCGGAGATAGAGGTTCCGACGATTACACCGCCTGTTGTTACACCGCCACCTATAACAATACCTCCGGTAGAGTTGACGCCACCAGTTGTTACCCCTCCAGGCGTTACCACTCCGCCAATTGTTAGTCCACCACCGGTCGTCACTCCACCGGTCGTCACTCCACCGGTCGTTACCACTCCGCCAATTGTTAGTCCACCAATTATCCCTCCTTCAATAGGAGAGCCTCCGCCATTTGGTTATCCATCAGTACCGCCACCGGAGCTATCAGGAACTTACGAATTGCCTTATCCTAACTACTTGCGTCCATTAGAGCCTTATTTAGGTTATGGAATTGGCGCCCTCATGGGAGATCTTTATGATGAAAAGCAGGGGTATGGGGGATATCAACCCAGCCAAAATGCCGGGTCCCAAATTAAAATCCCGACGTGATAACACAGATTTTGTAGAATACGCAAAGGGCGGATCTGTTGGCTTGTATGCCAATATAAATGCTAAGCGTAAGCGTATTGCGGCGGGGTCTGGTGAAAAGATGCGTAAACCTGGTAGCAAAGGCGCTCCCACGGCAGAAGCATTTCGCAAGTCAGCATTGACTGCCAAAGGATAATTATGACTACGACCGGAACAACAATCTTCAATCCAAACTTAAATGAAATTGTCGAAGAGGCATTTGAGCGTTGCGGTCGAGAATTGCGTTCAGGGTATGATTTACGCACGGCGCGGCGGTCACTTAACCTATTGTTATCAGAGTGGGCGAATCGTGGGATAAATCTTTGGACCATGGAGCAAGGTGCAATACAGCTCTATGCCAACCAGATTACCTATCCGCTTCCTATTAATACGGTAGATTTGGTAGAAACAACAATCCGCACGGGCGTTGGCTCCAACCAAACGGATATCAATATCAGTCGAATTT
>Ga0214923_10007847_pt1 | contig 11520 bp, 10 predicted proteins | sample LL1510_MetaG_FD_177993 | JGI IMG/M metagenome (GOLD analysis project Ga0214923, IMG submission 177993) | Freshwater microbial communities from Lake Lanier, Atlanta, Georgia, United States - LL-1510 | ecosystem: Environmental > Aquatic > Freshwater > Lake | place: USA: Georgia | collected... | reverse complement strand
CCTCGTTACATGATTTTTGACAAAAAAGGAAATCTAATCGATAGCAATGCGAAACGACCTGCAGATCCGAATTTACTGAGCGAATTATTACTCTTACTGGAAAGATAAGACCAGGTGAAAACAACTAAAGTATGGACTGTTGTAATTTAGTGCTGGTAGAGGAATTAAACTAAACCGATTTGAGGGTTCTTATGGTTTCCTGAGGATCTTTCGAACCAAAAACAGTGTTTCCTGCAACCAGGACAATTGCACCAGCTTGAACCAATTGCTTATAATTATTGAGATCAACACCACCATCGATTTCAATAACAGCAGAACTTCCGCTTTTTAAAATAAGCTCCTTGATTTGACTGATCTTATTAAAGGTATTAGGTATAAATTTTTGTCCTCCAAAACCAGGATTTACACTCATTAGGCAAACCAAATCTATTTCAGAAATAATATCAGCCAAAAGTGAAACATTGGTGTGTGGATTTAAGGCAACGCCAGCCTTCATTCCCAAGGCCTTTATCTCCTGAACAGACCGATGCAAATGGGTGCAAGCTTCCAAATGTACCGTAAGGATATCTGCTCCGGCAGACTTAAATTCATTAAAATATCTCTGTGGTTCGACAATCATTAAATGCACATCCAAGGGCTTTTTCGCATACTTTTTTATTGCTTTAACAACCGGGAAACCAAAAGAAATGTTGGGAACAAATACACCATCCATAATGTCTACATGAAACCAATCAGCTTGACTTGAATTGATCATCTCGCAATCGCGCTGCAGATTAGCAAAATCGGCTGATAGGACAGATGGGGCTATTAATGGTCTCATTATGCAAAATTAACCGAAAACACTCAAAAACTGACTATTGAAAACAAATCTTTCGCAAAAAAATCTACCTTCGCCTTGACTTTAATGCAAAGGCAATGAATTCATATTATTTTACGGAAGACCACGAAACATTCAGGCAGGGACTTCGTCAGTTTTTGGACAAGGAGGTTAAACCATTTATAGATGAATGGGAAGAAAAAGGACAGATTCCAAAGGAAGTATGGAAGAAATTTGGGGATATGGGCTACCTTGGATTGAATTATTCAGAGGAACTGGGCGGTATCAATGCAGACTTCTTCTATTCGGTTGTTTTTATGGAAGAAATTTCTAAAGTTCACAGTGGGGGCTTTTCGATTACTGCCGCAGTTCAACAGTATATGTCTTCACCTTACCTTTTCAAATATGGAAGTGACCATCTGAAGGAAAACTACTTGAAACCAGCCATTACAGGACAAAAAATTTGTGCGATTGGGATCACCGAGCCGGGAGCTGGTTCGGATGCTGCAAATATTCAAACCAAAGCCATTAAAGAAGGTGATTACTATATTGTAAATGGAGCTAAGACATTCATTACCAACGCGTATTATGGCGATTTTGTAGTAGCTGTTGTAAAAACGAATCCAGAAGCTGGAACGGGAGGAGTGAGTCTGCTAGTCATTGACTTGGATTCACCCGGAATATCCAAGCGGAAACTAAAAAAGTTAGGCTGGCATTCTTCTGATACAGCCGAGCTGAATTTTGATGATGTGAAAGTTCCGGTAAAAAACAGGATTGGGGAGGAAGGACAAGGATTTTACTATTTGATGGGAGGGCTGCAACTGGAGAGGCTAACAGGCTCCATAATGGGATATTCGTCCTGTGAAAATATTTTAGAGTACTCTCTGAAGTATATGTCTGAAAGAAAAGCATTCGGCCGTACTATTGACAAATTTCAGGTGCTACGTCACCGCGTGGCTCAACTTGCCACAGAAATTGAAGCCTGCAAACAATTTGTTTATTACGTATGTCGCCTTCATGCGGATGGTAAATTTGCTGTAAAAGAATGTTCGATGGCTAAATTACTTTCGACCGAACTGGCCGATAAAGTAATGTATCAATGTCTGCAATTTTTCGGAGGCTATGGGTATATGGAGGAATATAAGGTAGCAAGAGGCTTTAGAGATGCTAGAATTGGAACTATTGGAGGAGGGAGCAGCGAAATAATGCGTGAAATAATTGCCAAGATGGTGATTGAAGAAGTGGATTACCATAAGCCATCAGAAATTCGTACAACTTCAGCTAATAAATTCGAAGACCCTAAAAAAGCAATTCCAACTACTGCTAAAGAGATTATTTTAAATTTATCCGCCCGATTGAAAACTGAAAAAGCAGGATCTTATAGCGGAATCTTTCATTTTGATATTAGTGGAACAAATGGAGGTAGATTCACAGTAAAGATTGAGAGTGGCAAATGCACGGTATCAGAAGGGCTGGAAGGAAATCCGAATTGTTTAACGGAAGTAGAAGATAGCGTTTATGAGGCCGTTGAATCTGGCAAGATGAATCCACAGGAAGCACTCATGTCTGGAAAGTTGAAAGTTAGTAATATAATGGAAATGATGCAATTTGGTGGATTATTCAAGAGACTTATATAAGTCTACTCAAATTACAAATACTACCCCTTTATCTCTAAAAAATTATCTTTCTTCTTCAAGGCAAAAAACACTATGCCGAAGCCAAGTCACAATCTTCATAGTGAGCAGAATTTGTTTATTTACTAACAGTAATACGTAGTGAAAATTTGCCTTTGTTTAAGGTTTCAACATCTGAAAAATCAGTGTTGGAAATGCGGCAATTAAAATCACCTTTGATGGCATAAATATAATTTATGGTGGTATCGGCTATACCAGTAATCAGAGTGTCAATTAAATCTACCCTTCTAATATAACAATTGGAACCGCTTTGATTCGGTGGATAGGCGCTTGACAGAACTTTGTTTTGACCAATAAAAGCCATAATTTCAGCATATTCATCGTCCTGATTATTAAATGACAAGAATTTTCCTTCGAGAAGTTCTGGATCACCTACAAAATTAATTAGTCCACCCCACTTGTAATTCAACATTGGGAAGGCAGTTAAATTTCCTTCAAAATAGGGAGCATCTGTTTGAAAAACCTGAACCGAATCAGATTTTTCAAATTGAAGATAGAATCTGGAAAAAATAGGTTGGAGATCCGGACATTCCGAACACTCCCCACCGCAATCTAAACCGGTTTCTGTTCGGTTTTGAATACCATCTTCACATGGCTCTATGGATAAAGGCGAAGAGTTTTTAGTTGAACAGGCAACGAATATCAGAAGACTGAAAAGACACAGTAAGGTGCATTTTTTGTTCATATTACATGTAAAAAGTTCAAAGATGCAAATTAGTTTAACTACTGCATCTTTGAACTTAGAATAATAATCTTCTCTAAAATTTAGCTATTAACTTCAGGCTTAGGAAGTAAAACTTTTCTGGAAAGACGGAATTTTCCAGTTTTTGGATCAACTTCTACTAGTTTTACTTTTAATCTATCCCCTTCTTTTAATACATCGCTTACATTGGCAATTCGTTTCCAATCAAGTTCAGAAATGTGCAAAAGACCATCTTTTCCGGGCATAAATTCTACAAAGGCACCAAAAGTCTGAATATTTTTTACAACACCCTCATACACTTCACCTACTTCGGGTACAGCTACTATGCCTTTAATTTTATTCATGGCCGCATCCAATCCTTTTTTATCATTGGAATAAACTTGCACATAACCTTTGTTATCTTTTTCTTCGATGCTGATGGTGGTGTTTGTTTCTCTCTGCATTTCCTGAATAATCTTACCACCAGGACCAATAATAGCGCCAATAAACTCTTTATCAATTACAATTAATTCGATACGTGGAGTGTGTGGTTTATAATCAGAACGAGGTTCTGTGATAGCCTTGCTCATTTCATTGAGAATATGAAGTCTACCTTCCTTTGCTTGTTCTAATGCTTCTGTTAATACCTGGTAGGAAAGACCATCTACTTTAATATCCATTTGGCAAGCTGTAATTCCGTCTTTCGTGCCCACTACCTTAAAATCCATATCGCCTAAATGATCTTCATCGCCTAGTATATCTGACAAAACAGCATATCTTCCGGAGGAATCAGAAATTAATCCCATGGCAATACCAGAAACAGGCTTCTTCATTTTAACACCAGCATCCATCAAAGCCATAGATCCTGCGCAAACAGTTGCCATTGAGCTAGAACCATTTGATTCCAGAATATCTGAAACTATGCGAATGGTGTAAGGACATTCCTGCTCAGAGGGTAAGACTTGTTTCAAGCCTCTTAAGGCCAAATTACCATGACCTACCTCCCTGCGACCAGGAGCTCTGTTGGGTTTTACCTCTCCAGTCGAAAAACCAGGAAAATTATAATGAAGCATTAAATTATTCATTCCTTCAAAAACAGCCCCATCGATAATTTGCTCATCGTCTTTGCTTCCGAGCGTAACAGTGGTTAAGGATTGTGTTTCACCTCTGGTAAATACTGCGCTTCCATGCGGAGAAGGAAGGTAATCTGTTTCTACCCAAATTGGTCTAATCTGACGAAGATCTCTGCCATCCAATCTGCGACGTTCGGCCAATACACAGTCGCGCATTGCTTCTTTTTCGATATCGTGAAAATATCGATCTAGAAGAAAGCCTTTCTCTGCTAATTCGTCTTCCGAAAGCGTTGCAATAAATTGTTGTCGAACTGCTTCAAATTTTTCTTTTCTGGCTTGTTTACTTGCATTTCCTTCTTTAGCAACAGCATAAAAGCCTTGGTAAGTAGCACCTTTTACTTTGTCTTTGAAATCCCAGTCATTGTTCTCGTGGTGATATTCCCTTTTGGGAGAAGACTTGGACACCATTGCGGCCAATTCTAATTGTGCCTGGCATTGCAATTTTATTTCTTCATGACCAAGTTTTATTGCCTCAATCATTGCTTCTTCACTCACTTCTTTCATTTCTCCTTCTACCATCAAAATATCCTTTGCTGATCCAGCAATGATGATATCTAAATCGGCTGCTTCTAATTCAGTTCTTGAAGGATTGGTTTTATATGCTCCATTAATTCGGGCTACCCTTACTTCAGAAATAGGACCATTGAAGGGGATATCGGAAACGGCGATGGCAGCAGATGCAGCAAGTCCTGCCAAAGCATCTGGTAAAACTTCCGAATCCAGGGATATGAGTTGAACATTCACCTGAACATCCGCATGAAAATCGTCGGGAAAACAAGGCCGTAAAGCCCTATCAATTAGCCTTGAAATTAAAACCTCATAGTCTGAAAGTCTGCTTTCTCTTTTTTGAAAAGATCCAGGTATCCTGCCTGCTGAAGCAAATTTCTCTTGATAATCAACTGAAAGAGGCAAAAAATCAACACCATCTTTTGCTTTTTTATTCGCCACTACTGTTGCCAACAACATGGTATTACCCATACGTAAAACAACACTACCATCAGCTTGTTTAGCCAATTTACCTGTCTCTATGCTTATTTCGCGACCATCGCGAAGATTGAACTTTTTTATTATTGCCTGCATACTAATTTTTTTAAATAGCATAAAAAGAAAAAAGGCAACTACTCATTGCCTTTTTTCTTTTAAAATGAAATAAATTACTTACGAATATTTAATTTTTTGATTACTTCCCTATACTTCTCTATATCTGTATTTTTTAGATAATCAAGTTGGCTGCGGCGTTTACCCACTAAATTCACCAAGGCTCTTTGTGTTCCGAAATCTTTCGGATGAGTTTTTAGGTGGCCAGTTAAATGATTTATTCTTAATGTGAATAATGCAACTTGTGATTCGGTATTCCCTGAGTCAGACTCATTGGTCCCGTGTTTTTTAAACAAATTTGTCTTTACGTCTGCTGTCAGATACATCTTCTGATTTTTTACTTTTTTAAGGGCGCAAATGTAACTTTAATTTCAATCGCTCGCTCTTTTTTTAATAAATTATTTCAATTATTTTTACTGAACGATTGGATCTAACCTTCCTCCTACTCCATTTTTATAATTTTGGTTTGGTAAACACCTAAATTTGAATTAGCTTCAAGGAGGTAAATTCCGGCCTTTAAGGCAGACAAATCCAGATATTCCAAGTGTACTGAATTCCTATTCTCTGAAAAAACAACCTGACCAGCAGTATTCTTTATGGTTAAAGTAATATTGGCCTGGTATAAAGCAGACTGAATTTTCAAGGAATTTTGAAACGGATTAGGGTATACAGTCCAATTCTGGGAGTTTTTATCAGGTACTTCAGTAAAACCGGGACAATTATTGAAACCTAATACTCGAATAAATCTAGGAACAGAATAGGCCATCATGGTGTCAATATAAGCCATTGCATAATTTTTAGACATGTTTGGACTAGTAATTAATTCCGAACTTACCACCTCCTGCCCCCATAAATTGACGGCATTGGTATTATCCCACCAATCCCAAGGACCAGACTGTTGTTGAGGCGTGGTAAAAAATGGGCAAAGGCCTTCTATTCCTTCATTTCGTTGATTTATGGCGGTAGTTACAGGATCGATAAAGGGTGGATTTCTAAATACAGCATTGTTATCTCCATGCAGCGGACTATTGCACAGGCTCTCTATTTGATAAGGCCCTGAGACATAGACCACATTTCCTCCGGTAGTTGGCACCAATACCATTCCTTCGGTGTACGGGGCATAAGGATCACCTGGAACATGGAAACAAATTACCGGAACCTCTCCGGGTTCTAGCCAAGTCGAATCGCCGAGAGCTCCTCCAGCATTTATTACCATAGCGATTTTTGAATCAAATCCAGGCCAATTCGGTATATTGTAATCTAAATTTCCTCCGAAACCATCAAAATTACCCATCTCGAGTGTATCAACATAGGGGAGTGCCGTATTTCCATCCAAAAATTTTGGCAAGCTTATTTCTTCGTATTTATTTAAGGTGGCATATGCCATAGAGATAAAACCAGCCGACCCCAAGCCCATCAGACCAATTTTATCTGGATCTACCCTAAATAAATTATTGGTTGCGGCATCCTTTTTAAAAAAACGAACTGCGCCCTTCACATCTTGAACGGCTCTATAAACCGCCTTTAACAGAGTGGAGGTCCGGGCATCCTGATCGGACGAAATAGCATTCCAGCCTTGTCTGTAGGAAACAGCTGCTGCCACAAAACCTCTCCTAGCAAACCTTTTACATAATTCTACCACGCTGCTGTCGTAGCGACTCCCCATTACACTCTGATTGTAAGGCTGTGGTAAAAAATTCCCCCCTTGAAGAATAATCATTAAAGGCCGAGCAGAGGCTGTATCTCCGGCAGGCTCATAAAAAGTCATAGTAAGATTGCCTTGAGGAGGCAATCCTGTAGTAAAAGGCCAAAATATTCTGTTTGTGCTGTAAACAATGTTGTCAGAAGAATCAACCTGGCTAAAAACTTCATTGCAATACCTAGTTTGGGAAGAAACCCCTAAAAAGCAAAGTATTAAGGAGCAAAACAGACCGAAGGTACTCTTTTTCATTTTGTATTTTTTAATTATCAAGAACATAGCCCCGTGCAGCACAAAGTTTTACCATCGACCGATTCACAACACCAAAAAAAGTTTCTCCAAACCTGTATTGTTCCATTTGTCTTTTTTTCATTTTCAGAAATTCTTCCCTTTTTACTGAAAGCATTTGTAGAATGTTGACGTACTCCAATCGTTCTGATTTCTTTGTTTCAATGTAAGAAGCCAGCTCTTTGTCTTCCATCTTAGACGTTTTTTCATCGAGGTAATTGCGTTTTATTCCTCCATACACCATATCTTTTTTACTATTAGCGAGGTCTACCAAATCCCATTCAGCATTTTTGTTTTGGTAAAGACTTGAGGCTTTAAAGAAAGCTCTTGCTTCGTTTGACATTGCATCAATTTTCATAGCGTCTTCATCTAACTTTATCTGAATTTTAGCTCTTTCTAAACCCTCTCTACCATATGGTACATAGGTGGAATTAATCATATTACAAGCTTCCAGCAACAAGTCATTATCGTATCCTTTTTCAAAATAAATCCCAGGCTCCTTAACTCCGATAATGTGAAAGGTGCCATCCGTTAATTGGGCTATGGTTTGCCACCCTGAAACTTCTTTTTTATTATCATAGGTTTTAAAATAAAGCGCATTAACAACAATTCCTTTTTCTTTTGCTAACTCACAGGCTCTGGTAATATCATACCCATTTGTAACTCCTCCATTTCCAACTAAAAAAACAGTTTTAACTGCATTTGCATCCTTGCTCCAACTTATTTCTTTGACTACCGTGTGAATGGCGTCTCCAATCAATACTTTCCCTTTGGCTGTTGATTCTTTTATTGCAAATAGTTCGTTAGCCACTTTATCGATATCGGTTGTGAGGTCTGACATAATCTTAACATAGGCATTTTCCTCTCCGAAACTGGGTCTTCCCAAACAAACAAGGCTGAGTCGAAAGTCTGGAACAGGATGTAGACGGTTCATTTCATTAATTATTTCCCAAAAGTTTGATTTTACCGAGCTTACGATACCTCCTGTGCTAGAACTGATATCCACTACAAAAACGACATCCACAGGTGGGTTAGTTTTAGTTTTGTCTGAAGCTTTGTTTTGACCTGAAGCAGAAAGGAATGACAAGCAAAAAAGAAAAAGAATAAGTACATAGTAAGAAAACAAATTCCAGTTGCCTATCATTCTAATTCGGTGAGTATTTTCCACGTGTGAGTCTGCTAAAGTATAAAAAATCTATAAAATTCATACCTTTGAGACAATGATTGAACAAGATATCAAGAAAAGCTGGGATGAAGTTTTGACCTATTTTGAAAAAAGATTTGGTGGCGAAATGGATCTGGATGGAATTTTATACCTAATCGGAATAAATGAATTAGGCCTAGGGCCAAAAAAATTCAAAAAACACGAAAAAATGGATATTATGCATATTGCAATCTGTAAACTTCTGAGTAAATTCGGATTTTATGAATTGGAAGGATATGATGAGGAAGGGTGGCCCCATTACCTGCTTAAAGAAGAATTACCACCTTTAAAACCCGGCCAGCAGCAATACCTTGTAAAACAGGCCATTATAGATTACTACCAGCAATTTATAAAAGAATAGAAAAATCAAACCTTCTATTATATACACATCCGAACAAATCAGTAAATTACAAACTATTCAATTAAGTTCCTTACTATGTCTGAAGAAAAAATTTATGATTTTATTGTAATTGGCTCTGGATTTGGAGGCAGTGTATCCGCCATGCGATTAGCCGAAAAAGGCTATTCGGTTTTAGTTCTTGAAAAAGGCAAGAAATATGAAAACAATGATTTTCCAAAGACCAATTGGGAGATTAATAAATATTTATGGATTCCTCTTTTGCGCTGTTTTGGTTTTCAGAAACTCACTATGTTTAAGGAGGCTTTTGTATTAAGCGGTGTGGGTGTTGGCGGTGGAAGTCTGGTTTATGCCAACACTTTGCTTGAGCCCAATGATCAATTTTACAATAATCCTATTTGGTCAAATTTTAAGAACTGGAAAGAAACCCTAAAGCCTTATTATGCCAAGGCAAAATTTATGCTAGGAGTGACACCCGTTCCAGAAATGTATATTGCAGACCACACCATAAGGGAAGTAGCGAAAGATCTGGATAAGGAAATCAGTTTTGAACCAGTAAATGTGGGTGTATATTTTGGAGATAAAACTAAAGAGGTCGACCCTTATTTCAAAGGGCTTGGCCCATTAAGAAAAGGTTGTTTGGAATGCGCCGGATGCATGGTAGGCTGTAGGCACAACGCCAAGAATACTTTAGACAAAAATTATTTATGGTTTGCCCAGAAATTTGGCGCAGAAATCATGGCCGAAACAGCAGTGGACCGAATAGAATTTTCAGACCCTTATTATACCGTTTATAGCCGCAATAGCACTTCCTGGCTGGGTTCAGGAAAAAGAACATTCAAAAGCAAGGGAATTGTGTTTTCTGGTGGTGTATTAGGAACCATGGAATTACTTTTAAAACAAAAATATGGAATAGGTACTTTATCTGAATTATCCGACAAATTAGGCTGTAACATACGTACCAACTCTGAATCCCTTTGCGGAATAAGCGATACTCAAGAAAAAATGAATCATGGAGTGGCCATTTCTTCCATTTTTCAGGCAGACAAAGATACACACATCGAAATTGTTAAGTTTCCCGACGGCAGCAATGTTATGAAACTATTGGCAACTATTGCCACAGGTAATGCTTCCAATGGGTTTATACGAACAGTAAAAATGATTGGTAACCTAATTAAGCATCCAACTTTTTACCCTAAAATGTTATTGGGGAGGAAATGGAGTACCCATACCATCATCCTTCTGGTCATGCAAACTCTCGACAATTCCATGCGAATGGTCTACAAAAAACGATTTTGGGGTGGCGGAATAAATATGGTCAATGATGGTCCAAATAAAGTACCATCCTATATTGAAACCGGACAGAAAGTAATGCATATGTTTGCCGAAAGAACCAAGGGAAAAGCTGGAAACGCTTTAACTGAAGTTATTTTTAATGTTAGCACAACAGCACATATTCTTGGGGGTGTCCCTATGGGTAAAAACAAAGAGGACAGTGTAGTTGACACCCAATTTAAAGTACATGGCTATCCGAATATGTATATATGTGATGGCAGCATAGTGCCCTGCAACCTTGGAGTTAATCCGAGTTTAACCATTACGGCCTTAAGTGAATATGCTATGGCTCAGATCCCTACTAAACCAGGCCATATCGGTGATACCTTAGAAATGAAAATGGCTTCAATTTAGAAGCCATTAAACACTTATAAAATCATCCATTTCCCTCTGTCGAGGTGAAGAATTTCCAGCGATAATTCATTACAAGACTCTGGCAATGTTTTCTTTTTCAGGTAATCCATCATTTCCAAAAAATCACCTGGAGGAATATCCCTATTAGCCAAAGTAATGTGTGGGTGAAAGGTATCGTGGAAGCGAACATTCGGAAAAAGATCTGGCTTAGAGGCAACAAGGTTCTTGGCTACAAGGTCATAGGAATTAATTCCTGAATCCGCTACAATATCAAGATAAATGGTCCTATTCTCGAAAGCCCCCAACCCATTAAATGAAACACTAAGATTAACCGGTGCTTCAAAATTTCCTCTAACTGCCTCCAGCATTTCTTCCACTCTTTCTGGTTGCAAACGGAATGGAGGAATAATTGTAATGTGTGGTGGTGATTTTAAGGCTTGGCGGCAGCCAAATCGGCCACCAGTTTGATGTTTTACATGATTTATTTGAACTTTTACTTCACCTTGAGGAATTAAAGCAACAAAATACAAGGGTAAGCGAGGTTCAAAATCAGATCTGTTTTCCATTTGGAATTGACGTTAAATGATAAACAAAAAGCCCTACTTCAAAAAATGAAACAGGGCGAAATAAATAGGTATAAACAATTACTTACCTAAAGCAACTACGTGCTTAGTTAGTTTTGATTTTAGGTTAGACGCCTTATTTTTATGGATTATATTGCGCTTTGCCATCTTATCCAACATAGATTTAACCTTAGGCAAAGCCGCTACTGCTTCTTCCTTGTTGGTCAGACTGCGCAATGCTTTTACTGCGTTACGAGTTGTTTTTGCCTGATAACGGTTGCGCAGGCGACGTGTT
>Ga0214923_10007846_pt1 | contig 11522 bp, 19 predicted proteins | sample LL1510_MetaG_FD_177993 | JGI IMG/M metagenome (GOLD analysis project Ga0214923, IMG submission 177993) | Freshwater microbial communities from Lake Lanier, Atlanta, Georgia, United States - LL-1510 | ecosystem: Environmental > Aquatic > Freshwater > Lake | place: USA: Georgia | collected... | reverse complement strand
CGTCCTGTTGAGTGCATGGATGCAGACGTTCAGCGAGCGTCACGCAGCGTAAGAACCGACCAGGTGGTGGACGGCTGCCAAAGCCACCGGGTGACTATGAGCAGGGACGAGCCTGGGACATGTCCTAAAAACAGGCAACGATTTCCCCCCCCGAAGTAACAAAGTAGTTGCACTTTGGTCCCTTTGCATATACAATACGACGTATGATGAATGAGAAAGGAAACGAAATGACCGAATTTGAAGCTAAGTGCTACGGGATGTCTGAAGCCGATATCCGTAATCAGTATATGGAATCTATCACCGCTAAGTTCTCCGGGCTTGAGATGGTAGTAATGGGCATTATGTCCGATTGCCAAGAAATGCTGGGAATGGGAAGTGGTCCTCGTTCAGTAGAATATGTACGTAAGCAGATGAATATCGCTAAGTTTATTCTCTCTGAAATGAAAGACACTAAGGAGAAAGTATAATGAATATCGATGCTATCAATGCTGAACTCCGTGAAATGGCAGAGATCGAGTACGAACAAAAGGCTGCTGACTATCTCGAGATGCTTCGTGAAGAAGAGCTTGCAGATATGATGTACCATCATGATATGATGGAGTATGCTGCTCACTCGTACGATAACGATGCTATTTGGTATTCCCTCCACTGAAGTCTAGATACTTTAAATTGGTACGAGGACCAAAATAGTGAAAAATAGATTTTCTCGGGCGAATAGGCAACTCGGTAAATTTCAAACAAGAATATTCTTGTTTCGAGCTGGAGAAATCCGTAGAAACCGTACAGGATGCTCCGGTATTCTCAGAGAAAAAGTCCAATAAAATCAACAAGTTAGCGCACCGAGACGTAACAGTTGCACTTTTAGTCGAAGTGAGCCATAATAAGAACACTAAAACATTGAAAGGAAACTACATCATGTCAAAGACTACTAAACTCTCTACTGCTACTGAGATCGTGAAGACCGCTGTTTCGAAGCAGGCTGCTCTTGCTGAAATCCAGAGTGCTCTTGGTGTGACTAAGGCTAACGCTTTCGTCTACTTCACCAAGGCTACTAAGGCGCTTGGTACGGCTCCTGAATCCGTCAAGGCTCCTAAGGTTGAGAAAGCCGTCAAAGTGAATCCTCTCACCGAGACCTCGCCTGAGAAGGCAGCTGCTAAGATCGCTGAGATCGATGCTGTGATCGCCAACCTTCGTGCTGCTGGTGCGAAGACCACTTCTCCTTTTGCTCAATTGCTGGGCGCGTAAGACCAGGGGCAGCTGCTCTAACAAAGTAGTTGCCTTTTGGTCGAGGTGCGCTTATAATTACGTAACAATTGAGAGAGAGAGGAAAAAAGATGATCAAGTTCGAAAACGGTAAGTTTGTGGGTTACATCAATGGTAAGGCTGTTGTGCGGTCTACATCGGAATACTATGTGAAGCGCAAGGTAGATGAGATGAGCAGTGGTGTGACTCAGTACAAGGCTCCGGAGTCGGAGTTCGGTATCAACCAGCGCTTTTCGTTCCTTGCGCAGATGGTCTCGATGATTGCCGACGGTACGATGCCGTCTTGTGTGATCACCGGTGAGGGTGGTCTGGGTAAGTCCTACACCGTCATGAAGTCTCTTGAGAAAGCCGGTCTTAAGAATATCACCGATCTCGCGCAGTTTTCGGTTGGTACTCGCATCAACCTTTCGAAGGCCTATCGTGTGGTGAAGGGCTTCTCGACGGCTAAGGGTCTCTATCGTACGCTCTTCGAGTCGAACGGTATGACGATTGTGTTCGATGATTGTGACTCGATCCTCAAGGACGATGTGGCTCGCAATATCCTGAAGGGTGCTCTCGACAGCTATTCCAAGCGCTACATCTCGTGGATGGCAGATATGCGTGATGAAGATCTCCCGAAGACCTTCGAGTTCACCGGTCGTGTGATCTTCGTATCGAACATGCCGCTTGAGAAGATCGATCAAGCTATTCGTACTCGTTGTATGGTGGTTGACCTCTCGATGTCCGAGGCTCAGAAGCTCGAGCGTATGGAAGTGATCGCGAAGTCTCCTGAGTTCCTACCCGAGATCTCCTCGGATGCGAAGACCATGGCTCTTGCCTTCCTGAAGTCTCATGTGGGTAAGCTTCCCAACCTTTCCCTTCGCTCCCTCATTCAGGTGACTAAGATCGCCAATCGTGGTGGTGAGTGGAGAGAGTTTGCAAAGTACGTCCTCACCCAGGGCGCGTGATCTTCCTCAGGCAACAAAGTAGTTGCACTTTTGGTCATTTGACTTTACAATGATCTTACTGAGAGAGGAAGAGGAGTGAAAGAAATGCAAGCAACCTACACCTTCGACGAAAACATCGTTAGCGACCTGCACAAGGATGCCTACGGCTTCCGTCCGAGCCAGTCGTTCTGGGAGTACTGGACTGAGTCAAACGACGACCGCAAGCAGCGGATCTGGGACGACCTGCTTGATGCGCTCAAGCGTGAGATGGAGTACCAGCGCGAGCGTGAAGCCGAGGCTGTCAAGGAGTTCAACACCATGCTGCGTCGCCTATACGAGACCGGCGCGAAGGACTTCGCTCAAGCTCTGGAGTGGACTCATGATGCGCACAACACGAATGGCGATGATGAGTACCTCGAGTACAAACTCGGTCTTCCGATCGGATACATTCGTTGGACGTTGCAGTAGTTGCACTTTTGGTCATTTGACTTTACAATGATCTTACTGAGAGAGGAAGAGGAGTAGGTAAATGGATTATGTACTAGTGGTTTACAATGCCCAGAACCAAGAAGTGTTTCGCAAAGAGTATACTTCAGTGTCCGGAACTTTCATGCACGAGATTTATCAGGACTATGCATACCTGGGTGGCCCAGGAGGCCGAGCTGACTTTTTTGCTCTCTAATTAATCATCAAGAGTAAGAGGATATGACACACATGACGAACTTGACGAACTTGACGAACGATCAACGCGGCGATACTATCAATAACCTTATCGATGCTGGTGATCTTGACATCCGCTTCATCGCCAATCGCCTGGTTGCGCTAGACTCTGATCAAGCTGCCAAGCTTGCTGACTTCCTAAACACCTACATTCAAATCTTTGACGTAAAGAACTCGCAGGAGGCTGCGTAATGTTTACTATAACTAAGGCTGAGCAAGAGAGCATTCATAATGGCATCTGTCGTCTTGAGAGCGCTATTCAGGAGCTTGACGATGTTCTTTCGCCTCGCTTGATTAACACTCTTCAAAAGGCCAAGCAGGATATTGAAAAGGGTTTTAAAAACGTTCGTTCGCAGGAAGCCGAATGGTTTAATACTCAAATGGATGTTTTTGAGCAGATTCGAATGTCTAACGGACTTCATACTACTTGGTCTATTTTTGATGTCGATAATATCTACGACGATTCTAAAATTCGAGGTACTTCTTTGGTATTTGAGGGCTGGGAAAGTGATGCTGAGGTTCCCATTACTAGTAACCCAGTTAATGGTGAAGTGTCTTGGATGCATTTGTGGATGGCTGCCGATAAAGCTATTCAGGAATCTAACGATCATCATACCTTTATTGAGAAGTTCATTCCGATGTCCGATGGCCGTGTTCGTTTGATTGCTGGGAGCTAATATGAACGAATTCAAGAACTAGCAGAACGATGTTATGTAAAGACTGGTAGTGTCCATACCGACCATTTTGCAACAGGTACCTAAAACGTTATATGAGAGATGATATGGAATTTAGATCTGACTGGGGTTCGACTCCATTGGAAGTAGCACAGGATATTCAGATCACGCTGGAGCGGGAGGTGGAGTGGCCGGTTTCAGATGTACTGAGAGGTGATGACCTGGCCAATGCCCTATACCACATCCGGTGTCTAAAAGCTATACTGAACGGATCGGTACAGCTCTAAAAACACAGTACAACTTTCAAAAAAAGTATAGTTAGTATATACAACATATGTACAGACCGTTATATTCATCAGGTTTAAAAATTTTTGCGCGCGCTAAACTTACGCGAAAACACGCGTATAAACCATTCACACCTTCTAAAGCTTCTAAAGTATTTTCTATACATTCTATAGAAAAAATTTTTGCGCGCTCTTCGACATACCTTATAGGTTTCTTTGATAGGATGAAAAAGACCTTCTCTCAATTTATTGACTATCTAGATAAAATTAGCTTTATTATTTCTTCTACATCTCAATTCGATCGTTTTATTATTATTTTATTTACGTGTCTTGAGATCGGATTAATTTTATTTTTATTTTTCCTTTTTTGTAAATAGTGGCCTCCGGTGTTTTTTTATTATATAATTGATGTATATTAACAAAGGTTTTTATGAGTTTTTGGGATACACTTCTACTCGTGTTGATAGGGAGTATTATTATACGATACGGTATTAGTGGTTTACTTCTCGGATTCTTGATTTTAACTCTAGGTTCATGGTTATTTTTTCTAATCATGTTTTACGTGTTTAATGTGTCTTTCTATTAACAAATTTAAAGGAGTTTTTATGTCATCGGTCTCTCTAAAGATTGAGCGTGAAGATTTTAATATATCGATGGAGCTTTCGAATGAATTTGGTTATGATGTCAATATGAACGGGATTCTTTCCACGCTTGAAGACTTTATTTCAAAGATTGAGCTTTACGATACCGTGAAGATCGAGATCTCAAAAGATTCTATCTCACATTTTGCGGATGATGATATTCCTGTTTCAAATAACGGAAAGGTTAGTTTCTCCACCATTAATGACATGTATCACACTCAAGATAATCAAGAAACTACTACTGTTTTCAGGCCTTGATCCCAATGAAAATATTAGTTACAGGGCATAATGGGTTTATTGGGAGGAATATGACTTCCTTCCTCGAGTCTCGGGGTATTCAATGGGTGGGGTTTGAGTGGGGAGATGATTTTTATTCTCTCGATGGAATCGACCGAGTAATTCATCTCGGTGCGATTTCTTCTACTACCTATTCGAATGTACGTCAGCTCCTCCTTCAAAATTATTACTTTACGGAAAATTTACTTAACGATTGTAATAGAGAAGGAATTCCCATTCAAATTGCATCATCTGCCTCTATCTATGGAACCGATAACATTACGTTTAGAGAGTCGGACTTCCCCTCCCCTCGAAATCATTATGCATGGTCTAAATATCTCGTTGAAGAATATTGCAATACTCATTCCTTCGATATTCCGGTTCAGGTCTTTAGATACTTTAACGTGCATGGCCCTCATGAAGAACATAAGGGGGATCAAGCTTCCCCCCATACTAAGTTTATAAAACAAGCACGCGAAACTCAAACTATTAAACTCTTCGAAGGATCTGAAAATTATAAGCGTGACTTCATTCATGTAGAGGAAATATGCAAACTCCATGAACGATTTTTTAAGGTGGACTATACCGGTACCTGGAATTTTGGAACCGGAAAAGCCGTCTCGTTTCTCGATGTTGCAAATTCTATCGCGAACGAGTATAATGCTAAGATAGAGTATATTTCAATGCCAGATTCTTTGAAGGATTCCTATCAATCCTTTACGCTTGCCAATATGTCATTAACCAACGATACACTCTCTCTCTATGAAGCCTAAATTTTTACCCGTGATGGATATGTGCATTGATTCGGGAGTTCGAATCGGACTTACTCGTGCCTACAAACATAACGATAATCCTTCGGAGGATCAAATTGCAGCGAGCATCTCTAAGGAAATAATTAATCAATTCTACGAATGGTTTGACTTTGAGGAGTTTGAGGAATGAAAGATTCTTTGGGTATTACAGATGCTATTTCTTTCTCTGTAAAAAAAGAAAAAGAAATTATTCGAGAGGGGAGAGTAGCTATTCTCTATTCTCCTGGATTTGGTGCAGGGTGGTATACCTGGCATGGAATTGAGGCTTTGTTACGTGACCCCGAGGTAGTCCATCTTGTTGAATGTCGTCAGAAAGCTTCTCCCGAGGAGAGCACTTACTATACCGATAAGATTCTTGAGTATTGTAATCAAACTTACGGGGATGATAGTTACTTCGGTGGCGCTGATGATCTAGATATCGCGTGGGTGGAGGTAGGGGATAAGTTTAGAATTAATGAATATGATGGTTCCGAAAGTATTGAGTTCCTCACCTCAACCATCTGGATGGAAGCGTAACAAAAGACGTAACAGTTGATTTCCTCAGGCGAATAGACTATAATTAGTCATCGAGTGAGGAAATTAAATTATGTCATATATTCGTGAATCAGATAAGCATATCGGGAATAATATCTATCTCGCAGCCTCGTGTCTGTTAAATAAACGATATCGAAATAAAGCTCTCGATATCGCCACGCTGGTTAATCGGTCCGTTCATCAGTTTCGTAAGTATCTGAACTTTCCAAGAGATGTGAATATTCGCATTGCTCCTATTAAAGGTTCTATTAATGGGAGGTATATTAATTCTAGTCGTACTATTGAAATAGATTGCAAGCTTGACTGGGATAAAGCTCTCGAGGTATTCGCGCATGAACTTGTTCATGCCGAACAGTATTATGAAGGTCGACTAAAGTCAAAATGGATTTACGGGAAGGGGTACGTTCATTCCTGGAATGGGAGTAACAACCTTAATAAAGGTACTACCTATCGGGCCTATCGCAATCAACCGTGGGAAGTAGAGGCCTGGTCTCGTCAGGCGGAGCTCGCCGAAAGAGTGTGTTCAGATCTCGAGAAAATTTATGTGTAAAGCAAACGCGGTAGCAAAAGATCTCCGCACACCGAAATATAAAATGCGGGTGGTGAGAAACAAAAAAGTTTATCAACGGAAAGCTAAGCATCGGAGGAGTTATGGTATTTCGTAGTTCTCGAACCGAACAAATGATTTTTATTCAGGAACAACAAGCTATGGATGATTACCTCTCTCGTCTAATGAATGAGAGTGATGTAGATATTGATACAGTTCGTTTTCTTTTTCTTGAACAGTTCCCCGGGAAAGAAGATTATATGGAAACATATATCAACGATTTTCTTTCCTAACAAAAGATAGCTATGAAAAGTCATAACGTAAATTCAAGCTCAAATTTTATCGGTGGTTGGTATATCGATGAAAAGCTTTGTGATCTAATTATACAAGATTTTGAAAATCGAAAACCGTCGTGGAGAGAATCTCATTCAGTAAGAGGATATAAAGTTTTAAATAATAAAATGATGAGTTCTTATCTCATGAATGAGTATAAAATAAAAATTTTTCAAGCTCTAGGAAAATATAAAGAACTTTATACATTTTCACACGAAACAATTGAAGCTTTTACTGTAGCTGAGGTGTGGAATATTCAAAAATATGAGGTAGGTCAACATTATTCTGCATGGCATTGTGAGAATAACGGAGATATTAAGTACCGTCAGCGCCATCTTGCATTTATGACCTACCTCAACGATGTAAGTGATGGGGGAGAAACGGAATTTCTCTATCAATCCCTAAAAATTCGCCCTGAAAAGGGGTTAACACTGATTTGGCCGGCGTATTTTACCCATACCCACTGCGGACATCCCTCCCATACCCAAGAAAAGTATGTCACCACCGGGTGGTTTGAGTTTTTTAACACATTAAATTTTCTTGAAGACCAAGAAAATGCTAATGACCAAGACTTTTGGTTAAATCTTGACAAACTCCATAGTAACGTAGCTTAAAAAACAGTTGATTTCCTCGGGCGACCGCTATATAATGAAGATGTCTAAATTGATAAAGGAGCTAGACAATGGCACATGAGCTTGAAGTTGTAAATGGTGAAGCCTCGATGGCATATGTTGGTGAAACTCCCTGGCATGGTCTCGGTAAACGCGTACCAGCAGATGTTTCTCCTGAGCAAATGCTAGATGCAGCTGGTCTTAACTGGACGGTTGAAAAGGTACCAATGTTTTATAACGCTGAAAGCGGGCCTGTACTCACTAAGTCCCGTGCTTTGATTCGTTCTTCTGATAAGAAGCTTCTCACAGTAATTAACGATTCCTGGAACCCTGTACAAAACCAAGAAGCATTCAAATTTTTTAACGATTTCGTTGCTGCTGGTGATATGGAAATGCATACCGCTGGTTCCCTAAGGGATGGCAAGATGGTTTGGGCTATGGCTCAGATTAAGGATAGCTTTGAACTCTTCGGCGGAGATAAGGTAGAAGGGTTCCTTCTATTCAGCAACCCTCATGAGTTCGGTCGTTCTATTGATATTCGCTTTACCCCCGTACGTGTAGTATGTAACAATACTCTGACCCTAGCTCTGGATAATGAATCCAAGCATGCTGTAAGGGTCAGTCACCGTGCTATTTTTGATGGTGATACGGTTAAGGAAACTTTGGGTATTGCAAAAGATAAGCTTGCACGCTATAAGGAACAGGCTTTGTTTCTAGGCCAGCGGATGTATAAGAAGGAAAATATTGTTGAATATTTCAATCGTGTATTCCCATCTATGTCTAAGGATGAATTTAAGAAGCAGGATCTAGCTAAGGCACCAATCTCTCGTCAAGCTGAAGAAGCTATGGCAGTACTGCATACTCAACCGGGTGCACGATTTGCCGAAGGATCTTGGTGGCAGGCATTTAATACTGTAACGTATATGACTGATCATAAGCTTGGGCGTTCTCAAGATTCCCGTCTCTCTTCTTCGTGGTACGGCCTTAACCGTGCTAGGAAAGAAACGGCGCTTGAACTAGCGTTGAAATACGCTGAAGCAGCTTAAACGAAACCGGCTCAGCCTTCTAGGTACTGGGCGCCGGATGCGTAACCGGCACTTTTTTGAGCCTAAATATTAAAAATAGTAGTTGCCTTTTACTTGTAAATAGCTTATAATATAAAAATGTTAAACAGCACCTTCACTGCAAAAGATATATCATGTCTATTCCCATGTAGATGGGAGAGAGTGGGTTGAGGGTTGTTAAGTAAAAGCAGTTTAAACTTAAACCCTCGGCTCCGAAAGACCCGAGGGTTTTTTAATGTTCTTTAAAAATTTGCATACCATAATGCGAGTGTAGCTCAGTCGGTAGAGCAGCGGACTTTTAATCCGTTGGTCGGTGGGTTCAAGTCCCCCCGCTCGTACCATACAATAATTGAACCCTGATGTTGTTGAATGGTGAGTAGAGCCTTGTAGTACACTACCGATCCTGACGGTTAATCAGGAGGTTGTGAGTCCCAGTTCCGGCCGGAACTTCCAGAAACTCTCAGGTGCTCTGTCCACCTTAAGGAACAGCGTAGCAGTCGGGCCCTCCGAGAACGGCTGACAGGTATGATGTTCCTCTATAGTGAACATCTGGACAGAGTAACAGCTCAGTCAGGGGCCTGGTGGTGCAGGTGGCCTGACACCTATTATAGATTTTAATACATAGTTGAATACGATGTTCAAATATTGGTATCTTCCTTACTAAGTAGTTGACAGTAAAAAAATTTCTTGCCACTTAGCTGAGTAAGTATTTCAACTGTTCCGGTGTGTGCTTGCTGAGCCACAAATCCACAAACTCTTTACATCTGATGTTGCCTTTTATTCCTAACTGGTCAAATAATATTTTACCATTGGTTTTAATTAAATCTTGTAGTTTGACAACTATATCTGCTTGATCAATAATTCTTTCTGTTACTAACTCATGAAAGACTTTTTCATTTTTATATGGTACACCATAACTGGATAACACGGGTTGGTCCGTAAGATCGTTCATTGGCCAGAGTTCATTAAATTTCCACACATTTAAACACTCCTCTTTGATTTTATCGGGTAAATTTTTAAACTCGTGTACACTGGTCATATCTGGCCATTCCGGAGTTTTTACACTTTTATAATAATTTAAAAGATTGATGTTAGTTTGATCTTTACAGCGATTGAGCCAGGCATTTTTTGTCATTGCAAGATAACATTGCGTTTCGATATCAGTATACAGCACTATCATTTTACCAGGGTATTTGGGTAAAAATTCGTAACCATTACAGATATAATAAATTTTATTATTTAAATTTGAGTTTAATGTGGCGTCGTTATATGGCCAAGTTTCCGTGGATTTCCATTTTCCAATATCAGAAATATCCCATTGTTTTTTAAAAATATTTTCAAAGTTTTGTTCATCACCAGTAAATTTACAATTGTATATCCCCGTTAACAGCAACAGATGCAGGCAAAAAAATCCACCACTGGCGCCGAAATAGAAAAGTTTTATGTCATTGTTCATGTACGCGATCTGAATTGAATCTTCTAGCCAATGGGTGGTTTAGCAGATAGTTGATCGGTTAGTTTAATCTGCACTTTTGAAATTTCTGGATTCCAGAAATTATTTTCTAATTTTATTAATTTTTCCAGAGATTCCATATCTAAATTTGATCCAAATTCGGAATTATTTGTAACCCAACAATTGTAAACCTCCAGTATTTGGTCTAAATTTTTAACAATTTGCATTTTTTCGTCAAATGTTTGTTTCTTAATCGGTATTCCATTTCCTTTCGCTGAAGGCAGTATACCCAATCGCGTCATTTGATCAATTGATTTTTTTGAATTCAAATATTGTTTAAAATTTTCTTTTATTAGTGACTGTGCTTCTTGAACGCAACTGTCTATTACTGTACGCGTAGTAATCTCAGTTTTGATAAGGCTATTTTTGTCTCTATTTGAAAATTCCAATAGATTTGGATTTTTATTAGATAAAGCACCCTGCACATCATGGAGGTGTTTGTGGCAACGATTCCAATCATTAAAATTTACACCGTATACATCCTGCCAGGATAATTTTTTTTGTTGTCTATTAAACACAGGTAAATTTAAAATGAAATTTTCAATTTCTTTAAGATGGGAATCGTAATCGAAATATGCAGATACTACGAAATGGTTGTCGCACCAGTTGACATAATTTTTATATCCTTCTAGTGAACGCCTAAAACTTTCAGGATCCAGAGTGATTTTTTCTTGATATATGTCAAAAAATGCATCAATTTTTTCTGACAAAGAATACACATTGAGTTTTTTGGTGACCTTGCTGATGGTTTGACTCACAGCATGCTCAAAAACATTCTGTCTTCGGCAAGATATTATAAAAAAATTGTCATTTAAGTATTGATAAAACGGAATTTGGTCCTTAATTTTATCTTTTCGATTCTGAATGTGGTATTGTGCTAGTCTGGCAACTGTGTAATGGTCTATACCCTGTAAAAGTGTGACGATTTGTTCTAATGTTTGGTAATACCCCCAGGAATCCGAGTTTTTTCCCAATATTGTTCGATTGAATTCGGGACTGTGATATTTGGCCAATCCGTTGGCCAACTCGTGTATGTTGATGACTGGTCGATCAAATTCGTGAAACTGCATGTATATGGTGAGCAATCTTTGTAGCAGTGTGCTACCAACAGCATCGGGGGTGAGAATGAGAACGTTCATGAAATTATTTAGCGAGGAAAACGGTTAGTTTAACAATCATTCAGACTAGAAAAAAATAATTTTTTAAGTGGGCAAATAATATAAGTAAATTTATTCCCTGGTAGCTCAGCGGTAGAGTAGATGACTGTTAATCATTTGGTCGCTGGTTCGATCCCAGCCCGGGGAGCCAAAAAATAATAGTATTG
>Ga0214923_10007845_pt1 | contig 11523 bp, 11 predicted proteins | sample LL1510_MetaG_FD_177993 | JGI IMG/M metagenome (GOLD analysis project Ga0214923, IMG submission 177993) | Freshwater microbial communities from Lake Lanier, Atlanta, Georgia, United States - LL-1510 | ecosystem: Environmental > Aquatic > Freshwater > Lake | place: USA: Georgia | collected... | reverse complement strand
AGGATTTTTAGCGGGCAGTCGTCGCCTTTCATGGTGGGTTGGATGCCTGGCTAAAAATCCTACTGGCGGTGGGGGCGATGCTCTGGCTCGGTACCTCCAGCACTGCCACAGTTGTCGGATACGCATGTTCATCCCTGCTGGTTACGATTTCCCAGCTCTTCTTCCTGCGCCGCAAGATCCCAGAGCAACATCCGCCCATTCCAAATCGCCAGCATTGGGTTAAGCAGATTTGGGCTTACTCATTCCCAATCACTACTTTTGGTGCATTTACCTGGATGCTGCTGGTTTCGGACCGTTGGGCCTTGCAGGCCTTTGCAACATCAAGCGATGTCGGGCAGTATGCCGTTCTTTTTCAATTAGGCTATACCCCCATCGCCCTAATCACCGGAATGGCCATGAGTTTTATGGGGCCTATTCTGTACCAGCGATCAGGCGATGCGACCGATTCTGACCGTAATGCCGATGTTCATCGGCTGGGCTGGCGATTAAGCCAAATTTGCGTCATGGCTAGCCTGCTTGGCTTTGCGATGGCATTCGGCCTCCACGAGCCGCTATTTGCCCTGCTGGTCGCTTCTTACTATCGGGGCAGTTCCTACCTGCTGCCGTGGGTGGTGTTGGCAGGGGGCCTGTTTGCAGCCGGCCAGATGCTGGCATTAAAGTTAATGAGCGAAATGAAACCATCGGATATGAAAAAAGCAAAAATCGCCACCGCCTCAATCGGCGCCCTGCTAAATGTAGTTGGCGCCGCACTTATAGGAGTACAAGGGGTGGTCGGGGCCCTTGTCGCCTTTTCGGTAATTTACTTTATATGGATGGCGATCTTGGCGAGGCGTTTAAACGTAAAAGCATAATTGAAATGAAGAAAACACTAGTCAAAATCCACTGGCTGCTTTCCAGTCAACTCGGCTTGGATCCGCGTATATTCCTGCGCTCTCTGCACGGCTTGCCTGCTTACTTTCTTGATCGGGCCGCCTTCCGCAAGGCTTACGTGGGCAAGATGACAATTATGCCTTGCCTGCATGATCGCTATGAAGAAGGTGGCGCTACCAAAAATGAGTATTTTTGGCAAGACTTGCTGGTGGCGCGCTCGATTCACGAAGCCAATCCGGTCAAGCATGTCGATATTGGCTCCCGGGTAGATGGTTTTGTGGCTCATGTCGCCAGCTTTCGAGATTGCGAAGTATTTGATGTACGCCCGATCAGCACTGCGGTGCCTGGCGTGGTGTTTCGACAGGCGGATTTGATGAATCTCGATTCCTTGCCGCACACAGTAAGGGGGGGGGGCTATTGTGATTCGCTTTCTTGCCTGCATGCGCTGGAACACTTCGGATTGGGGCGTTACGGCGATCCAGTTAATCCGCTCGGGTATCAGCGCGGTCTGGCCAATATGGCCAATTTATTGCAGCCGGGCGGCACTTTTTATCTTTCCACGCCGATTGGGCAAGAGCGGGTGGAATTCAATGCCAACTGGGTGTTTGATCCGCGCAGCATCGTTAGTTGCGCTGAAACATCAGGCTTGACATTGAAAAAGCTCATTGTTATCACGGCGGCCAGCGGCCCGCAAGCCTCGGGCATTGATGCCGAGTCACTCGCGGCCTTGGCTCTGCCGCACTATCAACTTGGCCTTTTCATATTTACCAAATAATACACGGATTGAAATTATGTTTATCAAAGACGTCAACGAAATACAGCGCCAACTTTGGTTGAAACAAACCTTGGCAGCCTTGCCCCAGGGAGCGCGCCTTCTCGATGCAGGAGCAGGGGAACTCAAAAACCGCCAATACTGTGACCACCTGAATTACGTGTCGCAAGATTTTTGCAAGTATCAAGGCGCAGGCGGTGGGTTGGATGAAGGGTTGCAATCCGAACGCTGGGACACTTCGCGCATTGATCTGGTCTGCGACATCACCTCAATTCCAGCGAACGATACCAGCTTCGACGCTATCCTCTGTAGCGAGGTGCTTGAGCATGTACCTGAGCCCACGCATGCACTGGATGAATTCACCCGTTTGCTCAAGCCGGGTGGAGTCTTGATCCTCACAGCCCCCTTTGCCTCAAATGTCCATATGGCACCCTATCACTATTGCAGCGGCTTTTCCAAATACTGGTATCAGCACCACCTTCGACAGCGCGGGTTCGTAATCCAGTCATTGGTCGCCAATGGCGACTGGTACGGCTTACTGCGGCAAGAGATCACGCGCCTAGGCGGGCTGGAGCGCCAACGTGGCAATTGGGCCTGGCCGCTGGCCTATGCTTATGCGCTGCTCGGACTGGTGTATTTCAAACTGCGTGCTGACAAAAAGACCGATGACTTAGCGTGCTTTGGTTGGCAGTGCGTAGCGGTGAAATCGCCTTGAAGCGGTAACTTAGAAAACGAGATAATCCGGTGATTAAAAATTTTATTAAATCGATTGTTGAACAGTTCCCTGCCGTGGAGCTGTTCTACCGTAACACGCGTGATTTGCTGGATCAGCGCAATCCTGCCCGCGCAACTCCGTGGGGCTTTTCTTTCGCGGGGCATGATGCGATGGCGGCCGGCAGCTTTGAGCCGGAAGAGACCGCCGTTGTGCGCAAACTACTTGCGGAGGTGGACGTACTCGTGAACGTTGGTGCCAATGTGGGCTATTACTGCTGCCATGCACTCAGCATGGGTAAGGCGGTCGTCGCGGTGGAACCCAATACGCGCAACCTGCATTACCTGCTAAAAAATATTAAGAACAATGGCTGGGAAAAGCAGGCCGAGGTGTTTCCGGTTGCTATGGGCAGCGGGGCGGACATTTTACAAATGTGGGGGGGAGGGACGGGCGCATCCTTGGTCAAGGGCTGGGCGGACATCCCGGAGAGCTATGTGACGCAAGTGCCCATATTGGGCCTTGACCGCGTGTTAGGCGACGCCTTGCGCTGCAAAAAGGCACTGATTCTGGTGGATATTGAGGGTGCCGAATTTATGATGCTGCAAGGCGCAAAACATACCTTGATGAATGAGCCGCGCCCCATCTGGATGATGGAAATATCGTCTTCAGAACACCAGCCGCCAGGCATTTTAATGAATCCCCGCTTTGCCGAAACTTTTGGCGTCTTTTTCAATCATGGGTATCAGGTGTTTACCGCGAACGCGGCGGCCGACGAGATCACACCGGCAATTGTGCAGGAAGTCGCGACGGGTCAAAGAAAATTGGACACGCACAACTTTGTCTTCCGATAACCGTCTTTTCTGTTCTTGCAACATCCAATAATTTAACAATGAACCGTGCGCTGAGCGATATCCCGTTACCTAGGCATGCCTCGAAGAATGGAGAAATGTCGGCAATTTATTCCGCTTTGTTATCAATTCTGGGGTTAATTTCCGTCGCATTGTTTCACGCGGACGTGTTTTTTTCGATTTGGGTTTCTGTCTCGATTCTGCTTGGTGTGTCTTTCTACCTGCTTAGGCAATATCGAAAAAAGCGACTAGGGTTATTGATGATTGTTTTCTGGCTGATTTATGCGCTACCGTTCATACATATTCCACCTTATATCTGGTTTGATTTTGGTAACGAGCCGCTGTTGCTCTGGGGTTTGGCAGTCAACCCTTACATGGTGGACGAACGTGTCATTCAACTAACCGCCATGATAGGCGCTGTAGGGGGGCTGGGTTTTGCATTGGGGTGCTCATTCAGCAACAAAGGCTTTCAACAAGATAATGGCCAGCATCTAGACGGCACCATGCGTATTTTCCGTACAACGGCCATGCCCATATGGTTAGCTTGGGTTGGCATCGGCATACTGCTTACCGCCTTGAGCGCGCCACAGGAAACTGTCTTTACAGCGGTATATACCGAATCTGCTTCTGCACTGGACGGAGCCAACTTTAGCTCGGCATGGATGATGTCCTATGTTATCCTAAGTTTTGCTTTTTGCGATGCATTGCTGGAGCGGGCGACTGATACCAAACGCCACAAGCTGATGTTGATGATGGCATCCATATTCCTCGTAGTCGTTTGGTATCAATTACTACGCGGTGATCGGGAATCGGTACCTTGGGTGTTTGGTCTAGCCCTAGTTTATTATTATTGGACCGCCGGAGTTACTCAACGGCGAGGCTTCACCATACCGTGGCACAAGATTGCGGCTATTACCTTCGCCCTGTTCGTGGTTACCATGGTGGTCGGAGTACTACGAAGCGGCTTGGTTGACGTATCAGCTTCAGAAGCGATAGATCTGTTTTTGGCGCTTCATCAGTCCGACACAATCGGGCTAAATAATGTATTTGCCGGCACTTGGTCTGCAGTTTTGCTCACACCATTGTCGGTGGCAGGTGACCATATTTATGGTTTGTTGAATCTTAAATGGGGTCAGGATTACCTCAACTTGTTGCTTTCTGTCATCCCCGGTTTTTTGGCGGATGCCATTGGCTATGTTCGGCCTCTTAATGCTGAACAAGGGCCGGCATGGGAGATGCGCTACGGTATAGGTGGAACCCATGCATCCGTTGTGCCATTCATTAATTTCAGTATGCTTGGTGTGTTTTTGATACCGACCTTGTGGTCATGGTTTTTTGCCAACGTTGAAAAATCAACCCTACGGCGTGTAAACGTACCTAAGCTCAGTTTCTTGGTGACTTTCACAATGGCGGCGCCACATTGGCTCTGGTATGGCGAAAAAAGTGCCATTAATGCACTAGTGATATGGCTAGTATTTTCCTTCTTATATAGGGTATCTCTGAGTATGTCTCGTGCGCCCAAATCGAGAATGGGTTCATCTGTAAACCGCAGGTGTGTTGATGCATGATGTGAAAATCATTGCCCGCCTCTTCGGCGGTCTCGGCAATCAGCTCTTTATCTACGCCGCCGCGCGGCGTTTGGCATTGGTGAATGGTACCGAAGTGTTGCTCGATGATGTTAGTGGTTTTACCCACGATGTTGTTTATCAGCGCCAATACCAACTCGACCATTTCAGCATTCCCTGTCGCAAAGCTACGGCTGCCGAGCGCTTAGAGCCGTATGGTCGCTTGCGTCGAAAAGTTTTGCGTAGTTGGAACCAGAGCAAGCCCTTTAAGGAGCGCACATATCTTCTGCAGGAAAGTATCGACTTCGACCCGCGTCTGCTTCATGTCAAGCCACGCGGCACGGTGTATCTGGAAGGCTATTGGCAAAGCGAAAAATACTTCAAGGACGTGGAAGCCACCATCCGTCAAGACCTCGCCATCAAGCCGCCCAAGGATGCTGTTAACCTTGCAATGGCTGAGCAGATTCGCAGCAGCACTGCTGTAGCGCTGCATGTGCGCTTCTTTGATGAACCACACGCCGAAGGTATCAACAACGCCACCGGTGATTATTACAGCCGTGCAATAGAAACGATGGAGCGTCTTGTTCCTGCCGCACACTACTTCATTTTCTCCGACCAACCCGAAGCCGCCTGTTCCCGAATTCCGTTGCCTGATGCACGCGTTACGCTGGTGTCCCACAACCAGGGTGATGAGCATGCGTACGCTGACTTGTGGTTAATGACGCTGTGCCAGCACTTTGTTATCGCCAATAGTACCTTCAGTTGGTGGGGGGCTTGGTTGGCAAGTAATCCCACCAAACAGGTCATTGCCCCTGGGTTTGAAATGCGACAAGGCAAGATGTGGTGGGGTTTTGATGGGTTATTGCCGGACCAGTGGATAAAGTTGTGAAAGTTGTCAAATGAAGATACTGGTCGTAGGCGATGGTCATTCGGCTATCCATGAAGTTGCGGTGGTGGCCGCATTCAAAAAATTGGGACATGAGGTTGAGTCGTTATACTGGCAGGACTACTTCAAGTCGCGCAATCCAATTGGGCAGTTATGGCTGCGGGCACAAAATAAGTTTCTTATTGGTCCTACGTTTAATAAATTGAATCGCGATTTAATTCGTAAGGCCGTTCAATTTGAACCCAAGCTTATATTTATCTATCGGGGTACGCATATAACAGCCCGAACAATCCTAACGCTAAAGCAAGCACTGCCAAGTAGCGAGATATTTGGCTACAACAACGACGACCCATTTGCCGCCGGGCATCCCCCCTGGTTGTGGCGATACTTTATGAAATGCGTGCCGATTTATGATTTAGTTTTTGCATATCGCAAGCACAATTTGCATGACCTCATTAAGTTTGGTGCGAAGCGCGTTGAATTACTAAGGTCGTGGTTTGTACCAGAAATAAATCATTCTGTTTCTCTTTCCGGTCAAGACAAGTCAAACTACGAATGTGATGTGGTTTTTATAGGTCACTACGAAAACGACGGACGTCTACAGTATTTGGAAGAAGTCGTCAGGGCTGGATACCGTCTAAGGATATTTGGTCCACCCTATGAGTGGAACAAGTTGCTGTTGCAGTCAGAAACGCTAAAGTACTTATCGCCAGTTCATTTGGTTTGGAATGCGGACTACAGCAAGGCGATTTGTGGCGCCAAAATCGCCTTGTGTTTTTTTTCCAAACTTAATCGCGACACTTACACAAGGCGCTGCTTTGAAATTCCAGCTACCGGGACAATGCTGCTTTCCGAATATTCCGATGATATAGCGTCGCTTTACGCAGCCGGTAAAGAAGCGGACTTTTTCAAGTCGAAGCAAGAAATGATTAACAAACTAAGAATTTACCTAGAGGATAGCAACCTTCGGCGGAAAGTTGCTGAGGGTGGGTATCAACGTGTCATAAAAGATGGTCATGACATCATGTCACGGATGGCAAAAGTAGTTGAACAAGTTGGAAGAAAATAAAAATTAAGGAATTAAGCATGTTAAGAAGGTTAATTGATTTTTCGATAAGTGGGTTAGGAAAAGTAAAGGGCAACCGAAAAATATCGGCGACAGCTGATGTGCGTGATGGTCTAGTGAAGATAAATCTAGGTTGCGGGCTACGCGTAGTGAGCGGTTGGCTCAATATAGATGGCAGTTTGAACGCGCTGATTGCATCCTGGCCGAATTGGATGCATCGATTGGTTTATCGGTTTAGTGGGTCCCACAACTATTACAGTCTTGACGAGTATTGTGGAATCCTCGAAAACCACGAATTTCTGTATCACGATTTAGCGATCAGTTTGCCGCTACATGACAATTCAGTGGATTTCTTTTACTCGTCTCATTTCTTTGAACATTTATTCAAAGACGATGCTGTGGCTCTGCTTAAATCCTGTGCAAGCGCATTAAAGCCAGGCGGATCCATCAGAATTTCCGTTCCTGATCTTGCCTATGCGATCTCGCTTTATGGCTCTGGAAGAAAGAAAGAAATGCTCGATGACTATTTTTTCGTAGAAGGCAAAGGGAGTTACTTGGCTCGACACAAATATATGTATGACTTTGAGCTAATCAAGGAAGTCTTGGAGCAAGCGGGATTTTCAAATGTAACCCGCTGCGAATACCAACGAGGTGAGACACCGGATATAAAAGTGCTAGATGTATATCCGGACGTGTCTCTTTTTGTTGAAGCAGTAAGGGGTAAATCCAATGTCTAATATCCAGACAGGCAGTCAGTTTTTCAAGTCGGAATCATTACCGATGCAGTTGGCCGGCAAATTAGGATTGGCCAAGTTGCGTTGGAGCTTGCGTCGCTTACATGTTCCAGTACCGAAGGATGCTCTGGTTTTGGAAGTGGGAGCCGGTGGCAATCCGTATCCTCGGGCGAATGTAATGCTCGATGCAATGGAGTCTACGATTGAAAGAAATGAGCAGACTCTCATCAAAGACCGACCTTTGGTTCTTGGGTTGTGTGAGGAACTACCATTCAAAGACAAATCTTTTGATTTCATTATCGCCTCGCATGTTTTGGAGCACACAGCTGATCCGGAAAAATTCCTGAATGAGCTGATGCGAGTTGGTAAGGCAGGCTATATCGAGACACCAGAGGGTTGGTTCGAAAAAATGTGTGCCTTCACCTATCATCGCCTTGAGGTAAGTGCGAATATGGAGAAACTCTTTATCCGGAAAAAACCAAGTTGGAAGCCGGATGAAATAGCTAATCTTTGGGATGTGAAACTGGCCAAATCGAAACCACTTTTTGACTTTCTAAGAATTAATCCAGACTTGAATCACTTGCGATTTTATTGGAAAAATAATATTGATTACGAAGTAGTCAACCCGGAAACCAATGCGGAATGGCCGTATCCTGTTGAGGCTACTGTTAACTCGCAAGCTCGGATGAGCTCGAATGTCTCATTCATGCAATCGGTTCGAGAATGGTATTTAAGCGCGAGAAGAGTGCTCTTTTCGCAGAATAAGCGAAATGCTAATATAAATATATTTGAGTTGATTCGCTGCCCAAGTTGTCATTCGGAACAAATAGGAATACCCCCCCCTGCTTCACAAGCACTTAGTTGCCCTCAGTGCAACACAACTTATGAGATTTCACAGGGTGTTCCAAAGTTATTTCCGGCCAATATCGATGAGTTCAATAAGACAAGAATTGGCAATTAGCGGGTTGGTGTCATGAGTTCCCCTTTCCTCTCCATTTGCATCCCCAGCTACAACCGCCCCAGCGAGTTGCGCAATTTGCTCGCCTCGATTGATTGCCACCCAGCGGAAGTAGAGATTGTTATTTGCGAAGATCTTGCCCCCAAACGGGAAGAGGTTCGCAACATTGTTACGGCATTTGCAAAGTCATCTGCCTACGCAACCCATTATTATGAAAATACAAATAACCGTGGCTTCGACGGTAACCTTCGCCGACTGGTGGAATGCGCGGCGGGCGAATACATCATGTTCATGGGCGACGATGATTTATTCGTACCGGATGCGCTGAATCAATTTATCGAATTTCTAAAACAGAACCGTGATAAACCTTATGTCTTGCGTTCGTATTTGACTGAGCATCAGGATGGTCGAACGGAATATTTTCGCTACTTGCCAAAAAGTGTGGTTCTACCTGCTGGAGAGGATACTGTTTCTTGGTTGTTCAAACGCAGTGTTTCGCTGTGTGGCTTTACGATTTCCAGAGAAAAGGCACTGCAGTATTCGACGACCGATTTGGATGGGACATTGCTCTACCAAATTTATTTAATGGCTCAGGTGTGCCTGAAATACGATTCTATTTATTGTGACATCCCGATTACTCACGCCGTGCAGACATTTCGGGGTGATAAGCCGATGTTTGGTAACTCAGATGCAGAAAAAGGCCGTTTCACGCCAGGCACAGTGTCGCATGACAACTCGATCAATTTCACCAAGGCATATTTCGAGGTGACCGATTATCTGGATAAGCAGCACGGCACGGATCTGACACAAAAGGTGCGCATCGATCTTTCCAAGTATTCGTATCCGTTTCTTTCCATCCAGCGCAAGCGCGGGATAACCTCTTTCTTGCGTTATGCAAAACGTTTGGAAACAGAAGTTGGGTTTGGTTGTACCGTCTATTTCCACCTTTATAAATGGGCGCTAGTTCTGTTTGGCGAGCGGGTTTGCGACAGGCTTATCGGTGTGATCAAAAGTACTCTTGGGCATACGCCTAATTTTTAATACTATCAGCGCAAGTAGGCGGTTAGCTAAGGTTTTTCAGATAATTCAATGGTGATGATTGCATGTGTGGAATAGTAGGCGCTGGCGGGACGGCGCCTGGTCACGATCGTAGCTGGCTGGCCGCGGGTCGTGATGCCATGGTGCATCGCGGACCTGACGATGCTGGCGAGTGGTGGTCGGACGATTGTCGTGTGGGTTTGGCGCATCGCCGCTTGTCCATCATCGACCTCTCGCCCTTGGGGCACCAGCCCATGCACATGCATGCGCGGGGACTGTCGATTGTCTTTAACGGCGAAATCTACAACCACCACGCGCTGCGCGATGAGTTGGCGGGCTTGGGCTTCGCTTTTCGTTCGCACAGCGACACAGAGGTGCTGCTGGTGGCCTATGCCGCTTGGGGTGAAGAGTGCTTGTCTCGCTTCAACGGCATGTTTGCCTTTGCGCTCTACGATGCGCCGCAGCAGAAGCTGTTTCTGGCGCGCGACCGCGCCGGAGAGAAGCCATTGTTCTATCGCTTGGCAAACGGGAGCTTGCAGTTTGCCTCTGAGCTGAAAGCCTTGCTGTCCAACCCAGCCAATCCCCGGCGCATTGATGTCGAGGCGCTGGATTGCTATCTGGCGATGGGCTATGTGCCGGGCGAGCGCTGCATGTTGCAGGGGTATAACAAGCTGCCGCCGGCGCATGCGCTGGGTTTCGATTTGCAAAGTGGGCAGGCGAATGTTTGGCGTTACTGGCAATTGCCCGAGTTGGCGCTGGCACAAGAGCCGCAGGATGAAACGGCCCTGCTGGATGAGCTGGAAACCCTGCTGGAAGATGCAGTGCGCGGCCAGATGGTGGCCGATGTGCCGGTAGGCGTGTTGCTGAGCGGGGGGGTGGATTCCAGCTTGGTGACTGCGATGGCAGTGCGCGCATCCAGCCAGGTGCAGACCTTTACCATCGGCTTTCCCGGTCACGGCAAGCTGGATGAAACCGAGCACGCCCGCTTGATCGCCCGCCACTTTGGCACCCGGCACACTGAATTGATGCCCGAGGACGCTACGGCGGATCTGCTGCCGCGTTTGGCGCGCCAGTTTGACGAGCCGATGGTCGATTCGTCGATGATCCCGACTTTTCTGGTGAGCCAGTTGGTGCGACAGCACTGCACCGTGGCGCTTGGCGGCGATGGCGGCGATGAGTTGTTTGGCGGCTACGGGCATTACAGCCGTTTGCAGTGGATGCAGCAAAAGCTTGGATGGATGCCTTACTCGCTGCGCCGGGGCGTAGCGCTATCAGCAGAGAAGTGCTTGCCGGTGGGTTTCAAGGGGCGCAACTGGGCGCAGGGGCTCGGGGTGGATCTGGACAACGGCCTGCCGCTGATTGCGTCTTGCTTTGATGCGACCACGCGACGGCGCTTGCTGAAGGCACATGCGGATTGGCCCTTGGTGGCCGAAGCTATGCGGAAAGACTGGGTGCCGGCCCACCCTGACCTACTGCAACGCGCCACTCGCATGGATTTTGCCAACTATCTTGCGGAAGATATTTTGGTCAAGGTGGATCGCGCCAGCATGCTGAGTTCGCTGGAAATGCGCGCGCCGCTGTTGGATTACCGCCTGATCGAGTTTGCCTTTGGCAAGGTGCCATCGCGGCTGAAGGCGACGTCGACGGAAAAGAAAATCCTGCTCAAGCGCTTGACTGCTCGCATCTTGCCACCTGAATTTGACCAGCAGCGCAAGCAGGGGTTTTCAATTCCCTTGGGTGACTGGTTGAAGGGTGGCACGTTCAGAAAGTTGTTTAACGTGGTGCTGCGCGATCCTCAATGCAGCTTCGATGCCGGCACGGTGGATAGTCTGCTGCGCGGCCAGGATAAAGGGCACAGCAATGGCGAACGCTTGTTTGCCTTGGTGCTGTTTGAGCTGTGGCGGCGTGAATATGCGGTTACCTTTTAAGTTTAAGAATTGTGGAGATGGCTTGTGAAGGCTGAATTACTTGAATTGTTGCGCTGCCCGAAGACAGGACAACGCTTGCGTCTGGAGAACGGTAACAGCGACGCCAGGGAGATCGAGGATGGCTGGCTGGTTTCTGAAGATGGCAA
>Ga0214923_10007844_pt1 | contig 11525 bp, 10 predicted proteins | sample LL1510_MetaG_FD_177993 | JGI IMG/M metagenome (GOLD analysis project Ga0214923, IMG submission 177993) | Freshwater microbial communities from Lake Lanier, Atlanta, Georgia, United States - LL-1510 | ecosystem: Environmental > Aquatic > Freshwater > Lake | place: USA: Georgia | collected... | reverse complement strand
GGCAGTCTCGAATCTCTTGATTTCTAAATTTAATAATAAAAAGATGAGAATTTTCGGCAAATTTTGAATCCATATGAGGAATAGAAATATCGTACTTTTCGCTCCAATCAAAGAGTTCACTATGATATGTACGAAATATATATCTTCGTTTTTGAATTATTTTTTCTAAATTATCAAGTTGATTTTTAAGAATTAATGATGAAAGCTCAGATAGGACATAACTACTACCGAGGCTCACCCATTCATATTTAGTAACTTGGCCCTCCACAAACTTATTTCGATTTGTTCCTTTGTCCCTTATAAATTTACTCTGTTCAAGGTATGAATCATTCGGTAAATAAATAATTCCGCCCTCACCGCACTGAACGTTCTTTGTGTAATGAAAAGATGAAACTTTGAAATGTTTCTCTCCAAGTTTATAGTATTTATCAGGATTGGAATGTGCATCGTCTTCTATTAAAAATAGATCATACTTGTTTGCTATTTCTTTGATCTCTTTTATGTCGGGAATTTCTCCTCCATAATTGACCCATGAAATCGCTTTTGTATTTTTCGATATTGCATCTTCAAGTTTTGAAGTCTCGATACAACCATTTCGTAAGTCAATATCCACAAAGACAGGTTTGGCCCCGAATTTTGTTACCGATGTGGCGAGTGAAGTAAAATTGTAGGATGGCATTATAACTTCATCATTTGGTCCTAGTTTAATTAACAAAGATACTATTTCTAAAGAATGTGTGCAAGAACTCGTTATCATTAGAAAATCATGGTTAGTAATTCTTTTCAAATCTTTTTCGCACATCATCCTAAAATTATCATCACTAAAATACTCAATGTTCTTTACGTAGTTTTCAAACAACTTCCCTATCGTACTTGGAAAATATGGAATATTAAATGGCACTTGGTAATCAGATTGCACAGACACTATTATAACATTACGTCACGTACCAATTTTTTTGCTAGCAGTCATACAATAATGACCGTTGGAATTAAACACCCACATTTCTTCCGTTAGTCGAAGATTCATCTCTTATGAAAATAATTCTTAACGTTAGCAACTTTACAAGTAGATAAGGTATCAATTATAGATAAGCTATGTTTCTTGGAATTCTCGCTATACATTTTCTTTGTTAAATCATAATCAAGTATTTCTTGTTTAACACCCTGTAATTTCAGTTTTTCTCTATTTAAATAGGAAAAACCTTTGAATGATGAAACATATATTTTTGCTTCATAGCTCTCAATTATTGAATAGATTCTTTGTTCTTTATCGAAATCATCATCTGTGTTATAAATTGCAAATTCTGTATTGATTTCGAGCAATTTACAAATTTCTCGAATTAAATAAATATTTATTTCTGATAAATTACTTAAATTATCTAACTGCTCATAATAATTCTTAATTTGTTCTTTTATCTGATTGAATATGCTATTTTTGGAGTAAGCATGACGTATTGTACTTAAATGTTTTCTATTCCAATTTGATTGGGCGACTTGTACTTCATCTAGTTTAATTGAGAGTGAATTATTCGTTTTTACTGGAACGGTTAACCAATGTTTTTTCCCCTGAATCATAATTTGATTTCTATTTCTCCAGTCATTCTTCGTGTATTGAACTGATTCCAAAAACACAAATAAGTCACATCTCGCTATATATTCAAAATAGCCAAGCCATGGAATATAGTTACTTTGAGATATTCCGATTTTCATGAAGTTTGATATTTAGTTAGAAACCTTGTTATTACCAATAATTTGTACACTTCAAAATAATTATCATGTTTTAAATTTATATAGTGCTTTATAAAATCTTGTATTTTATTATAGTCCAAATCTAGCGGTAGTTTCCCATTTAAATGCTCTAAATTTTCTTCAATCCAATCAATTCCAGCGGGATGGCGTAGCCATTTTTTGAGTGGAATTAAAAAACCTTCCTTTTTTCTGTGCACTATTTCAGTTGGTAGATATTTTGTGGCAATAAGTTTTAAAACTTTCTTTGTTTCTCCTTTTGAATCAATTAATAATTCAAGTGGAATTAATCTCGCAAACTCTATTATTGATTTACTCAGGAATGGTGGTCTCATTTCCAAGCTGTATGCCATAGCTAAATGATCTGAGTAGAGTAAAACTTGGTCCGGCAAGAGTCTCAATTGATCGAATAGAAGTGCTCCTTCAAAATCTTGGTTTAGTGTCTTCTTCAGTATGTTGTCATTTTTATCCCAATTGGATACTGAAACTTCTTCGCCATTTTCGAAGTCTGTCTGTTTTTTCGAGAGTCGATATTTGTTGATAAAATCATTTTGTTTTAAATAATTAATTTCTGATTGACTTACTTGATCATAGTAAATCTTAGCAAAATGCTGCACTCTCGAGTAGCTTCCGAAAAGTTCATCAGCGCCATCACCTGTAAGGCATACTTTATATTTTTTGGCAATTTCTTCGGCTATAAAATAGGTTGAGGTTACTCCGAGAAATGGTTGTTTCATCGAGTCTAAGCATTTATTTAATTTACTGAAATACATAAAAGCATTTAATCGAACTTCCGTGTGATTGAATGAAAATTTTTCAGCAATTTTTCTGGCAATTTCCTGATCAATTTTTTTAGATTCAGAAGATTCTTCAAACACCAAATGATAAGAATCTAGCACTCCTGTGTTATTTTCTCGAAGATAACTTGCAATAATTGAACTGTCCAACCCACCGGAGAGTAATATCGACGTATTTTCCCCATGTTTACTTTGCTGATTTACTGATTCTCGCAATAGGGAATCTAGTTCATCTAGAATTTCAGCTTCATCCTTATCTTTGTATCTTTTTATTTCATAAATTTTTTTATTCCATCGATAAGTCTCTATCCTATTTTTTTCAGCAACATATATTTTGAGTATTGTTCCAGGAATAACACTATGCACATTTTCATAAACCGTGTTTGGCGAAAATACAATTCCATATTTGGATAATTGGAAAAAAGATTTTATTGATAGGTCTGGTTTCCTTGTCAAAATCTCTAGAATTGCACCTATTTCTGAAGCTGCAACAAATTCTTTTTCTTGGCAATAATACAAAGGCTTTATCCCCATCGAATCACGTATCAGCATTAGCATTTTTTTATCTTCATCCCATATAATAATCGCAAACATGCCTTCCAATTTTGAAGCAAACAAATCTCCATATTCTTCATACAGATGCGGTATAACTGAAGCATCGGTCGCTTTACTCTTAAATTTATGACCTTTTTGAATCAATTCTTCTCTTAAGCTCGAGTAGTTATATATTTCTCCATTGAGTACTGTGACAATATTCCTGTTACAACCAATATTTGGCTGATCATCGACATTTGATTCAAAAATTGCGAGTCTTGTCATTCCAATTGCCATAAATTCATTTACTTCATAAGAATTTGAATCTGGTCCGCGATGCGCTAAACAAGATATTAGTCGTTCCAATTTTTGGATAGGTAAAGCTGGCAACGTTGCAAAAACTCCGCACATAAGATCAGATTGTACAATTTTTATGCCAAAAAGCGATATATTACAAAAGTGAATTCCTTGCTTGATATTTCTAATCTTCCTTTTGTTGTTCAAACGTTGTATTTGATTTCGTTACTTCCGTTTTATAGTGCGTATTTCAGTAACTGGCTTAATCAAGGATTAGTTTTGAGTGGAAAATTTGCTAATTTACTTAGTACTAGGAATGTTCACTTCATCTTCTGGATTTGGTTAATTAGTTCGACGATTTCTTTTTTCCCATCAAAAAATCATTATTCTTTAGTTAATCTTTTGTTCTCTGCCATAAGTTTATTTTTCTCAAGGTATTTCTTTGTCTATCTCAGGTATCAAAGTGTAGGTAGGGGTAATGGTGCCCCTGGATTTATGATTTATTGGTACGCACTATATGGTTTCTTTTTTAAAGTTTTTCATTTTCTTAATTGGAATATTGATATTTTGCTGATACTTTTAGTGATCGATTTCTCACTTATTATGACATCGTCAGCTACATATAAGTTTCTCAATGGTTATCTAGCAAATAGAGGGATCGAATATGGTTTGGTAAATCCTATGTGGTCCAGATTTTCAAAATTTTTCATTAACTTAATTGAGTCTCATTATAAGCTTTCTTTTAATATTTTTTTTAGTTTGAATTTAGTAGCAATTCTGTGCGAGTACCTCATAGCGTTTTTTATTCTCATCCCAAACTTCAGAGACGTAGGGGCGTTACTCTTAGTAATGATGTTTATCTTACTACTCCCTATTAAACTCGGTACATTACCTTTAACTATGTTCGCCATTTCTTATTCAATCAGTGATATAAAATTAGAATCTATGAATTTGTTTAATTATTCTCCCTGGGAATTTCTATTTTTTATTACATCAATTTCTGTTTTGTGTTTATCGTATTTATGGGTTTGGACATTTAACTTAGAATTATCCTTAAATCATGTTGTCAGAAGTTTCGCATATAAATCATATATTTTTACTGGGGTAATTATTTGGAGCGTATTTACTTGGGGAATAACAAAACACTATATTAGAATTGCTGAAAATACCGACAAAAATGGAGCATCTGGAACACAACTATTTGGGAGGGATCGCGGCGTTCATGCAGGGATAACAAGAGCAACTTTGATGACATTTTTGGAAAGATATCCGAAATTAAAAACAAAGCAAAGAGAAAGAATTCGCATTTACTTAGATTCTAAAGTATTTCGATCAAATGAAACAAAGGATTTTGAAATTTTCACTATAAACATTGACAAGAATGGAGTTTCCTTTTTAAAAAGAGAAATTAATTAATCAGATTTTGATTTCATAAAATATTTCACTGTAATAATTGCTATCAAGGGATAGAAGAATTGGAAACGACGTGATTAATACATTGTCTATTTCAGATATTTCTTTTAGACTAAAGCTTCTAAATTTGGATGAAAATTCCTTAAATATTAAATTCGTTAATTGGAGACAACCTAATTTGAAATTCATATCTAAAGCTTTTTGCTCGTTGACGACTGAATTTTTAGAAAAAGAAGATTGAAATATGATTGGCCCTGAATCGATTTCATTATTAATTCTATGCAAGGTCGTGCCTATAAGTATGTCTGTCCTAAAACTTTCTTCTACAGTAGATCTTCCTATCAACCCTTTGTGTTTTGGTAGTAGGGAATAGTGAAGGTTGTACGAAATTTCTCCATATATTTTCACGAAGTTCGAATCTAGTTTTTTGTGGAAAGTTGTTATAATCAAAGAAGGATTTACTAAAGATAACTCCTTAATTAGATTAGACGAGTCATTTTTCGGATGTACGAATCTTATACTTTCTATCATATTTTCGTTCGCAAATTTCATGGCTCCGCAATCTCTATCCGCCATGCATATGATTCGGAACTGATTTAGTAACTTGAAATTTTTAAGAAAATTGTAGAAAAATTTTAGATTTCCGCCATTACTTGAACATAAAAAAACGATATTGTTTGGCTTAGAGTATAGAGGTAAACGATTATTTACTTGTTGATTATTTGTGATTAGCATCGGTACTAAAAACACCACCTAATTGAGCTGGAAATTTCATTGAGACTGATTTTATTTTGTTTTCTTGCGTCGACTAATTTAAATCTAAAACTTACCGAGATGGAATCTGTAGTAGTTCTGCAACATGATACTTTGGGGTTTCCATAGCGTAGCGTAAAATCTTCTGGTTTAACATAATTAAGACTCCAAAACCAAGGGATGATATCGTTAATAATGTACTTACTAATAAAGCAATCTGGTTTAGGCCGGCTGGTAATCCATTTTGATAAATTAAAAGTTGGAACGTCAATATTAATGAGTAGATTATGGAAAAAATTGCTACGAGCAATGAAATAAAAATGTAAAATAAGGATAACTGTCGAGATTTTGATACGAATATATTAAGTGTTAGAAAAATTCTTTTGTTAAAGGAATAGCCAGATTTTTTTGATCTTTTTTCTCGTGATATTTCAAGATATGTTTTTCTGAACCCTAAAGTATCTATAACCGGACCACTCAATTCATATGCTTCATTATATTCTAATAAGGTTTTCCTCACTTCGCTGGATATGATTTTAAATGATGTTGTTCCTGCCGGTTTTTTACGTAGCAAATGAAAAATGGAACTTGGGTTCAAACGATGAATAAACTTATCTCTATTGGAATCTACTCCAATTACAATGTCATAATTATCTAATAATGCCTTTTTTATCAATTTTGGTATATCTTCAGGACGATCTTGTAAATCGTCATCCATCACTACTACATAGTTCGCAGTTGAATATTTCATTCCAGCCATAATGGCCGAATGTTGACCGAAATTTCTACTTAACTTAATAGCGAGGATTTCAATACCTTCTACTCTCTTGTAATTTTTGAGAATTTGCCAAGTTTTATCAGTATTGCCATCATCAATAAGTATTAATTTAGCTCTTAACAAATATTCTTTTGTCACCAACTGAATTCTTTGAATCAATTCATTTAATGATTTCTCCGAATTATATAGCGGTATAACGACATCAATAGTGTAATCTTTTTCTAATATTTTCAAATCTTGCATGACCCTTGGCTCCCAGGAAATCTATGTCTATTCATTGCGACAATCCTGTATACAAACCTTCCAACATGCTTTATAAAAATATTATTCATAATTCTTGATACCCACAAAGTCTTTTCGTTCGTCGTACAAATATACTCGAAAGCATCGTAACCTCTAGATAAAATACCCGATTTTGTATCATAAACGTAAACGAATTTTTCAGGCATTAACACTTCGTTGCCTTTAAAACCAATTTCTGACATTAGATTATGTGAAAAAGGAATCGCTGTTATGTTTCCTTTGTACCATTTGATAATTTTCTTAGAAGTTTTTTGGCAGAATCCACAATCACCATCATAAATAAAATAAATCATGTACGTATTGTACTACACCTTGTTCTCTGCAATCATACTTGATTGACATCCTTTGAATCGCAATTAGCACACTCGACTTTTAAATATCAATACAAACAAATTAAATTTAGATACAAATTTTATTCTTTATTGAATATGAAAAAAACTTCTTGGCTGGAATAAGATTTCTCTTTCAATTTAAACCCACTTCTTTTCATGATTTCAAAATAATATGAATCTTTATGCTTAATGTAGAACGGGGCGGTAAGGTAATCCAACATCAAGTAATGTAATTTTTGGCTTTTGAATTTGTCAGAAATAACAATTTCGAATAATGCACTAAATGATTTATTTCTGATAAACACATGAATAATGCTGATAAAAAAGAAAACTACTTTCGATGATAAGTAGGCTAGAAAAATCAATGTATTGGTAGACTTGATTTTTTTAAGGACTTTTCTAATTACATTTCCTCGGATCCAAATTCTTCCTAAAAATTTATCACTAGTTACTATTCCGACTAGAATTATATTTTTTGAAATTTTCGAAAATTCTTCTAGTACTTCTCCTTGATCATTGACGTGATGTAATACTCCATTAGAAATTATGGAGTCCACCGAATTGTTTTTAAGGGGCATCTGCCGAATATTGGCACGAATGAATAAGATGGGAAAGTTGTAAAAATTTGAAAATCTTTCCTGTGCCAATTCTATAGACTGACCTATATCAATTAATATGCCCAATTTAATATCAAACTGGGAAATAAACTCAAATGCTCTCCCAGATCCGCAGCCAGCATCTAAAACTATTTTTCTATCAAATATTTTGTAGTTTTGTTTATATACCTCGTATTCAGTGTCATATGGGACGGAGTTGTAATTTTTTGGCGCAAGTTTCCAAGTATTGTAGAATATTGCTTGATTTGCATAATCTATTCTATCTATATCCTCATTATACTGATTCGAATAATCGAGAATTCCATTTTTGATTTCTACAAAATTCCTACAATTTTTACACATTATGCGTCCCATTAGAACATTATTTTCGCAAAAAACTTCTTCTGTAGAAATATTTGAATCAGAACAAAAGGTGCACCTTAGCGATTGGTTTATGTAATCAATTATTGAGATTTCCATTTTTTCTCTCTAACCCATTTAATAGCCAAAATTGAATTGCGTTAGTCTAGGGCAGTATACAAAAAGATTCAATGTTAAATCAATGTAGGTCCCTACTAAAACTACTATTCTACCTTGCTTTTCTTAAACTTGAATTTTGATTACTATTACCTGTGGCAAATTTTTACGAGGGTATCGTTCTGGATGAATTTAGGCGTCTTGAATCCTTAGGATGGAAGAATTTTAATCGCGATAGCAATGGAGTTAGATTCGCCTGCGAAGAATCTTTTTCACAGATTAGTTTTCCTTAAGAGTCATATTTGTTGTCTGGAGATAATAATGCGTCCCTGGATATCTGGAATAAATTTAGATCTAGTTTGATTTCGAAAATTGTACATAGATTTAATGTGAATCTACTTTGGGAAGTCGGTTCTGGCGAAGGAAACGTTTCTATTCCACTGACTTTGAATAATCAAGCAGTCATTTGTATAGAACCGATTTATAGTGGAGCGTACAAAACCGCAAAAATGGGTTTGGAAACCTACCAAGGAACCTTGAGCTCGATGAATTTTCCAAATTCTTCAATAACAGCAATCGGATGTTTTGACGTTTTAGAACATCTTGAAAATCCATCTTTGTTTCTACGCGAAATTTTTCGAATTCTTACGCCCGGAGGGTATCTCTTTACTACCGTACCTTTACATCAATTTCTATTCTCTGATTTCGACAAATTCGCCGGACATTTCAAACGTTACTCAAAGAAATCACTTTCACAAGAATTGGACGACTCTGGTTTTCATAACATTCAATTTGTTCACTTGTTCGCTATTTTCATTGTCCCCGCGATGTTATCACGAATATTATTTTCTAGATTCAGATATAATAGAGTAAAGAAAAATCTGTTCTTAGAAAAATACACAAGATATTTTTTAAAATTACTAACTCCAATTATTTTTTTCTTTCTAAAGTTAGAATTTTACTTCAAAATACCGATAGGATTGTCATTGCTTAGTGTCAGCCGGAAAAAAACTGATTCCTAGTTTACTTTATTGGAAAAGATTTTACGAAAATCAATAGCACCGAATGCTTAGCCAGATACTTATCTGAATTATAAAAACAGCACTTTGAGCCGCTTTCGGGAATTGAACCCGAGACCTTCGCTTTACGAGAGCGACGCTCTACCGATTGAGCTAAAGCGGCGTACTGCTTAATCAATTTTGATAATTCCATTTTTAGTTCTAAAATCAACTGATAAAATTCCATTTGACTCTTCACTACTTGCTCTCTTAAATGTTACTTCCACGTTTCCCAATAATTCTTTTAATGGAAATCCAACCCAAGTTGAAACTTTTTCGGACGAACCGATAATTTCTATTTTTTCAATGCTTGCAGATGCCTGCCCATCAGACGAAGGATGTAGATTCGATTGCCATTCAATGAAAAATGGCAACTGAGAATCTTCTAAAGTTCCCAAAACACCAATTTGCTTCCATAATAATTCTATCCCGTCCGGTTTTCTACGATACCCTTCTACGGCCTTTCTCCCAAACCTACTCTCCAACTTGTCTAATTCATTAGTAGATACAACCCAGCTTAACCAGCCACCACCGGTTTCGGCTCGCTTTTTTACTGCCTTTCCGAAAGGCGTCTCATCTGTGGCTGGATGATCCAATGGGCAAACAACTTCTAGATATGTTTTATTTAACAAAGGCATAATAAAATTTCTTGTGCCAAATCTGGGGTGAATTCCACCGTCTAAAAAAGTCGAACTCAAAAGTGATCCAATTCGTTGAACGACATCTACAACTTGTTCATGTGATGCAACATATGAAATATGGTCTAATCGCATGGGTAGATTCTGCCCTATATCAACCACTGCTTCTTACCAAACTCGAATTCTGGTACAGCACACGCGACCAAAAAATGGCTATGAATGGCGCCAAAAGCAACTCAGGAACTATTTTGAAACGGGTCTCTGTGTAATATAACAAACCTGGAATGATGCCTAAAATCCAAGGCAAAATAAGCACTAAATAAAACCTACTGGATTCAATTTTCAATCCAATAACTCGCTTAAACAACATTGCTCCTAAAGTGGAAATGAGTAATCCTAGGATAAAAGTACGATATATCGCATAAACCAAGTTGCCAACTACTATTTGCCAATTTAAACGTTCATTTCCTATAATTATTGTGCTTGCATCTTCACTCAAATAATACTCTCCCGGCAAATGCGGAACTTTCTGAATATCAAATATATAGGCATCAAATTTCTCTAATTCAGCAAGTATTATCTGCTTTGGATTTTTTTGAATAGAACTTAAAGCCTTCATTGAATACTCTTTACTGCTTATACTTTCACTTTTTACGTGTCCTTCGGTAGAGAGAAAAACGTCCATGTCAAAAAGCGGAAGAGACAAATACAAATATTTATTGTATGAAAAAAAAGCTGTCATTCCGCTTTCTCCGGCAAAATCGGCTTCACCATATTGATAATAATTTGCAATTAAAGTTGCGGGAGCTAGTAGCATCGTTATTATCGATACAATAATCGCGAGTCGACGTTTTACCTTTCGTCGATAAAATAATACTGTTAGAGTCATAAATATAAAAGCTATCCAGTATGCTGGTCTTGTAAGACATAGCAAGTAGCCTGATATTGTTGATATTAGGTATTTTTTCTTTATTAATGAACGAACAAATAGCATTAATAAAGCAAACTCAAATACGGTGTCTTGGGAACTGTAAATCAACCAAATTAAATAGGGATTAAGGGGCAGTGCCAACAAGGCAAATAACCTCAATCTGGAATTTTCTATAAAATCACAAATCTTAAGATAATAATAAATTCCAACACTAAAATAAAATAGAATGGCTAAAAAATAATTAGGTTTATTCCAGACAAACGGTATAAGTAAAATTGCTTTACCAATAGGATAGAAATTATTTGTTGGAAGGTTTAAATTCAATAAATCTTCTGCTTTTTGACTCGCATTTCCGATAGAAATTGGAAGATCAGAAAATTCTCGAACAATGAATAAAACTGCATAAGAGGTAGTCAGATATAAAAGTGTTGACATATATCTTATGTTCAATTTCATGCTATCTCACAAAAAAGTTCTTCTAAAATTAATATGGGAGAAAATCCGTCTTGTATTTTACTTCTTGCTTCTGTAATTTTCATTAATTTTTGAAAATCTGCCTTAGTATTTTTAACCGCCTTCTTAGAATGTAAATCCCTTATTAGATCTTTATTAATTTCCAGATTAGTTAGTTCCATTCCTTCAACAAACCTATCTCTATAGATTGAGGTTAAATCGAGTAGAAGTGTATCTAATGACTCCCGCAGTAGCCTATTAACTTGAGCTTTTTGGCTCGTTCCCGATGACCTAGAATCTTTTGTACTTCTTGATAAGAAACCGTTTTCAAACTCTGAACTTTTATATTGCGTGAAAATTAGTTCTTTTTCATCTTCAATTCTAGACTTCATCTCGGCCTCTTCGTTGGCAATATAAAA
>Ga0214923_10007840_pt1 | contig 11529 bp, 7 predicted proteins | sample LL1510_MetaG_FD_177993 | JGI IMG/M metagenome (GOLD analysis project Ga0214923, IMG submission 177993) | Freshwater microbial communities from Lake Lanier, Atlanta, Georgia, United States - LL-1510 | ecosystem: Environmental > Aquatic > Freshwater > Lake | place: USA: Georgia | collected 2015-10-15 | reverse complement strand
TATATGTCATTAATAATATAATATATTTATTTATTTATAAAAAACACATTTATAAGATTTTTTTTATAAATAAATATTTTATAATTTTTCTGAAATTTTTATAATTTCTCTGAAAATAGCAATAATATTATAATTGGGCATATTTAGTATCATCTGGTTGGATTAATGTTTAGTATTAACTGTATTAAAAATAATAATAATAATAATAATAATTAATAAATGAAGTTCCAATAAAAATTAATAAACAAAGTTCTAATCTAATATAAAATAATTATAATAGAATAAAATAAATAAAGCTTGCTTCCTAAACGTATAATTATTTTTATATTAGAACTTCGTTTATTATATTTTATTGGAACTTCGTTTATTATATTTTATTGGAACTTCGTTTATCAATTATTATTAGTATTTTTTAATAAGGTTAATACTAAACTATAATCCGAACAGATGATACTAAACATGTTCAATAATAAAAAAATATTTAAAAAATTAAAAAAATGGGAACTTTGTTAACTTCGTTTATTTTTTTAATTTTTTAAATAAAGCAATACTAAACAACAAATGAAACAGATGATACTAAACATATCCATTAATAAAAAATCTATTAATTTAATAGGTGGTAAAGGTATATTTAAGGGGATGATTACAGGAATAAAATTTATAATGAAAATAAATGAAGTTAACGAAGTTCCCAATAAAATTAATAACACTTAAAAAAAGTAATATGAAAAATAATAAATAAGACATAAATGATATAGATGAACTTTTATAAAAAGACTCAAGGAAAATCTGAAGGCAAGCCATTATAAGGTTGAATATTTTTTTACTAAATTATTATTATTTTCAGAAAAATTAAACTAAACTACGTTCCGTTCCAAAATAATTATTAAATCTTAAATTATTGTATCTTCATATAAATTATAAAAATAACAATAAAAAAAAATTTTAAATGGAAGTAAGCTTTATAATTATTATTAATGATGCAACAATACACAAGTATTAGATATTTACTCATATAGCGGCGGCTTCTATACTATTAAATCTTAATTTATAAAAAATTATCTATAAAAATATTTGAAAACTTTGTTAAGTTCGTTAATTTTAAATATTTTTATAGATAATTTTTCATAAATTATTATGAAAAAATGCAATAAAGCTCTGCTTATTTCTCTTATAATAGATTAGATTTTTTTAAATTAAAATAAACAAAGTTAACGGAGTTCTCTATATAAAAATATTTATTATTATTTTTGAATATAATAAGCTATTAAATAAATCAGTAGATAAACGAAGTTCCAATATAATAAAAATTGGGAACTTAATTAACTTTGTTTATTAATAAATTAAATAAGAATCAAAATTAAATATAAAATAGATAAATAAAACTTTGTGTAGTTCCATATAATTTTTCTTGTCTTTATATATAATATGTTTATTATCATCTATTATGATTAGTGTTTATTATAACTTTATTAAAACTAAACAAAGTTTTAATTATTAATAAATAAATTATGCTTCTTATAACAGAGATATTTTTGTTAAATTATTTTAGTAATAAATGAATACCTGAGTTAATGAGATTATATTATAAAGATAAACATTAAAATTATATAATAATAAATTACATATTATGTAAACATTGATGAGGCAATTTTTTATGAGTTTCTATATATAGATTAAGTGCTATCTGATAATCTTTATTTTTTTGTTCTTGTAATTGCTGTAAATGTGTAATTTGTTCATTTAAATTTTGTTGTTCTTGGGTTTGTCTATTAATTTGTGTATTTGGTTCTCGTAAACGTGTAGTTTGTTCATTTGAATTATGTTGAAAATGTACATTACGCATTTGTTTTTCTTGATTTTGCCTATTAATTAGTGTATTTGGTTCTTGTAAACGTGTAGTTTGTTCATTTGAATTATGTTGAAAATGTACATTACGCATTTGTTGTTCTTGGTTTTGTCTATTAATTAATGTATTTGGTTCTTGTAAACGTGTAGTTTGTTCATTTGAATTATGTTGAAAATGTACATTACGCATTTGTTGTTCTTGATTTTGCCTATCAATTAGAGGATATCGTTCTCGTAATTCTAGTATGGGTTGTTCGTTTGGATCATCAAAATATATATTACGTTTTTGTCCTGGGGTTTGTCTATTAATTGGATGGTATCCTTCTTGTAATTGCTGTAAATATGTAATTTGTTCGTTTGGATCTTGTTTAAAGTGTACACTACGCTTTTGATGTTCGGGTGTTTGATTATTAATTAGTTTATCTTGTTCTTGTAATTGCTGTAAATATGTCATTTGTTCATTTGTTTCTTGTTGATAATGTAAACTAATTTGTTGTTCTTGATTGCGCCTATCAATTAATTTATCTTGTTCTCGTAATTGCGGTAAACGCGGTATTTGTTCATATGAATTTTGTTGAACATGTACACTATGTATTTGATTTTTAGATTTTTGTGTGGTTGTTTCATGGGTTTTTTCTATCTGAATATTTTTATTTTGTTGTTCGTATTCTTGTAGCTGAATTTTTAATTTTTTTAGCTGTGCGTGTGCATTATTTAATTCTCTACATGATTTCATATTATCTATTCCTATAGTATTTAAATAAGTTACTTCGCTATTTTTAACTTTTTCAGTTACTTCTATAATAGCTTTTTTTATTTCTTCTTCTGATAGTTTCATGAGGTTTTTTATATTAGTTTTCTGTTTATTATTAAATAGATATAACAAGTGTATTAGGACCTATGCTTGAGCCAAAATGGCTACGGTAAAATGTATATTTAAAAATAAAAAATAAAAAATTTATTTATCAATTTTTTATTTAAGACTTAAAAATTATTTTGGAACGTAGTTTAATTTTGTAAACCATAAATTAAAATATTTTATAATTTATCTGAAAATGGGAATACATATATTCATATTTTTAAATAAATTAAACTGCAGCATTCAATAGTCTAAAACAATAATATTTTTATTTATTCTCGTTTTCAGAGAAATTATAAAATATTTTAATTTATGGTTTAAAAAATAATTTATAATTTTTCTGAAATTTTTATAATTTATCTGAAAATAGCAATAAATAAAATACGTTCAAAAAACATAAATAAACATAGAATTATACAATTTTTATAAATATATATACACAATACATAAATTTATTTTTATTAATAATATAGATAATACTTTATTTAATGATTCTATTAAATTTTAATATAGAGACATAGTTTATATTTTATAAAATTATTAGAACGCATTTAAAATTTTTTAGAAAATAGCAATAAATAATAGTATTTTTTAATTTTATAAATTATAATACAATGACAATAGTCTGTTAATTAGTCAAATTATATTATTTTAAATCTCAAAAAAATTAAAATTATCAAAAATAATCTTTTTGATTATATTTTTACATATATTAAATTTATCGTATTAATAGACAGGAAAAATTAGGCTTATTTATTTTATTATAAATTAGTGTTCTTATTCAATTGATAATTTAAAGTTCCCAAATATATAAATTATTATAATTATGAAATCAAAAATAAGTAATATTTATAATAAATTTGTTATGTCTGATATATCATATATATATATATGGGAACTTTGTTTATATCCTGTTCCATATATAAAATTATAAGAACGCCCTAATAAATATGAATATGATTTTTATTTAAACCACATATATAACATTACACTTACCGGTTTATTATGGTCCGGCTTAAATAAACTAGTAAATATTAATTTGGATTTAGTAAAAAAAAATAATGAAATCCAATAAATGAATATTAGTGTTTTTAAAAAAAAGCATATAACATTGGAAGCAAAGCTTTACTAAAACAATATAAATGTAAATAATCAAAGATCCAAAATCTAATAATTTTTTTATAGACTTTACTAATATACATAATTTTTCTGGTAAACTTGATTTTGGATATCTGAAGATCAATAATAAAATAAAAATACACAACATAACCAAAGTTTCAAAATCAATTAAAATAAGTGTTATTATAGATAAAAACGGCGCGCGGCATTAATGTTTATAAAGGGGATGATTACAGGAATACAATTTATAATAAAAATAAACAAACGAAGTTCCCAATAAAATTAATAACACCTAAAAAATGTAATACAAAAAATAATAAATAAGACATAAATGATATATATTATCTTTTATTGAAAGACTAAAGGGAAACCCGAAATGTAAGCCGTTATAAGATTGAACATTTTTTTATTGCTATTTTCAGAGAAATTATAAAAATTTAAAAAAAAATAAAATAATTTTTTAAACCATATATTAAAATATTTTTGGAACTGCGTTAACTTATTTTATTATTTTTTAATTTTTATAATTTCTATGGGGATGCAACAATTAACGATTTATAAATTTTTTATAATTTCTTTGAAATTTTTATAATTTCTTTGAAAATAACAATAATAAATTAAAAAAAAGTTTTAAATGGAAGTCAGCTGTATAATTATTATTAATGATAAAATAATAAAAATTATTATGGTTTTACTCATATAGCGGCGGCTTCCATATTATTAAATCTTAGTTTATAAAAAATTATCTATAAAAATATTTGGGAACTTCTTTAAGTTTGTTTAATTTTAAATATTTTTATAGATAATTTTTAATAAATTGTTATAAAAAAATGCAAAACACCCTCTATAATAGATTAAATTTTTTTAAATTAATATAAACAGTTAACAAAGTTCCCTATTTAAAAATATTTATTATTATTTTTGAATATAATAAGCTATAAAATAAATTAATAGATATAATATAATAAAAATTGGGAACTTCGTTAACTTCGTTAACTTCGTTTATTAATAAATTAAATATAAAATGAATAAATGGAACTATGTTTAGTTTCATATAATTTTTTCTCAGTCTTTAATTATCATAATTATCTAATTTTATAATATAATTTTTAATTTGTGTTATTTGTGTATGTTCTATATTATTATATAAATTATTTTTAAATACATTTTTAGTATCATTATTAGATATTTCATGATAATCAAATAATTCTAAATGTTTTAATCTATCTAATAATTTAGGATCACTATAATTATAAATTAATTTATTAATAAAAGTTTGTTTATAATTTTTATAATTAGGATATATAATTTTTAATTTTCTAGGATTATATTTAATATCTTCATTAGTAATAGTAGAAATAAAAGTTTTTAATATATCAACATCTTCAGGAATCATTTGTTTAGTAATTTTATAAGCTTGTGAAGATTTTTTAATAGCATTAATATGAGTATTAATTAAATCATCTAATGCATCACATTTAGATACTGCAATAAATTTACATCCATCAAAAATATATGCCGTGTTTTCTTTTAAATTAGTAATAAAAATATTATTAAATTCAGGAAATTTATGATTAAAATGAATTGTTTTAATTGATTCTTCCAATGAATCAGATTTTTTATTTAAAATATTTAAAATTTCATCTTCAGATAATTTTTTATAGTTAATAGGTTTATAAAAATTAATATATGTATTATGTATATTATTATTATTATTATTATTATTATTAATAATATTATTATTAGTAATATTAGTAGTGTTATTAGTAGTAATATTATTATGGTTATTAATATTTGGAATATTTTTATTAGTATTAATTAATATTTCTTGTAATTTATTTATTTTATGTTCTAATTCGTCTATTTTATTATTATTATTAAGTTTACATGCTTTTTTTATATGTTCATATCTTGATTGTCTAGAAGAAAAATATTTGTTACAATTATCACATTTAAAAGATTTTTTTTTAGATACGTTTGTTATATAAATTGTTTCCTGTTGATGATGCAAATATTTATTATTATTATTATTATTATTATTATTATTATTATTATTATTATTATTATGATATCGTCTACGATGATTACATAAACTAGCTCTTGAAGAATATATTTTATTACAAAGAACACATAGTAATTTATTTATATTTGTATCATTTACATTCATATTAAATAATATTAATAAAATATATTTAAAGGTTTTCTTTAATAATAAATTATTATTTATATATTTAATTATTGTTATTTTCAGAGAAATTATAAAAATTTCAGAAAAATTATAAAAAATTTATAAATCTTTAATTATTGCATCCCATAGAAATTATAAAAAATTTAAAAAAAAAAATAAAATAAGTTAACAAAGTTCCTAAAATATTTTAATTTATGGTTTAAAAAATTATTTTGGAACGGAACGTAGATTAGTTTAATTTTTCTGAAATTTTTATAATTTCTCTGAAAATAGCAATACATAATAAATTAATAACTCTGTATATTTAGTTAATAGAAAAAAACATTTTAGATTAGACATATTTATTATCGTCTATTAGAATTAGTGTTTATTAATAACCTTATTGTAAATAATATAATTAATAAATTATGTTTCCTATAATATATTTATTAGTATAAGTTATTATTATTATTATTATTTTGTTATTTAATAATTAAATTATTTTTTATTAATTATTGGACATGTTTATATAAAATTAAAAATTTATAATTTAAATTAGATTTATAATATTTTAAATAATTTGTGTAATATAAAAATTACTTAAACGCTTTATTAATCTTATTTATTTTTAATAAGTCATGTTTATTATCATATATTTGAATCATTATTTATTATAAATTTATTGAAAATATTAATATAATCTGAATAAATTTATTAAATTATTAAACTAATAATATGTATAATATAAAAATTAATTTGAATAATTAACTAAAGAGACCCTAATAATAAATTATACTAATAAACATATATAGAAAGTCTAATTTATTAATAATTTATGTTCCATAATGTTATAATAAACACGTCTAATGATAAATTATAATTTAGTTAACTAGAAAAAACATTTAGGATTTATAAATATGATAAAACATGTCCAAAATAAAATTTAAGTAATATTAAATATTTATTGTATATAGTTAGATATTAAATATATAAATAATTTTAGGGAACTTTGTTTATTTATGAAAAATTATAAATATTTTTTTTTACACAATTTTTTTATAAGTTGACCTACCCGACGCATCCGTAAATATTTTACATTTTTATAGAAATCATCATTAACGCGCAATTTAACAAGATTCATTAAAATTTTTAAATTCTACAAGATTATACATTTTTATAAATATATAAAAAAATAATGTCTGTATCACAATTTAAAAATGTAAAGGGTTTTGTTCTTTAAAAAAAGTTAATTTAAAATAATTATTATTTATAAATAATAATTATTTTAGTTAATCATAAAAACATTTTTAATTAAATAAATAATAAATTGGGAACTTCTTTATTTAGTTAACATGAAAAAATCAGAGTTGATTTATAATCTTATATAAAATATTAATAATAATTAATATAGAACACATTTATTATAACTTATTAAAAATAAAAATATAAATAAATTGTGCTTTATATATATATTTATTATTATAGGTTATATTTAGTGTTTTTTTATTTAATTATTAATTTTCATATTACACAAATTATTAGTTTAATAATAATTATATAAATTATTATTAAAACCAATAATTTATATAACATAATATAAGAAACCTATTAACTTTGTTTATTTATAAAAAAATAAAAATTAAAAATAATTTTTTTTACACAAATTTTTTATAATTTGACCCACCTGTTGCCCCTCGTTAATCCTTTACATTTTTATAGAAATCATGATTACTACGCAAATTAACATTTTTCATTAACTTTTTAAAATTCTATAAGATTAAACATTTTTATAAATTTATAAAAAAAATAATGATTATATCTCAAATAAAAATAATAAAAAATGTAAAGGATTTTCTCCTTTACAAAAAAAGTTAATTAATTTTTTTTAAATTAAATAAGATTGAACATTTATAAAAATGTTTAAAAACAAAATCATGATTATAGCCGATTTTATAATAAATAAAATGTAAAGGATTTTGTTCTTTACAAAAAAATTAATTTAAATTTTTATAAAATTATATAAGATAAATAAAGTTTATTATATATATAAATTATTGATTATTATTTAGTTAAATAGAAAAACAAAAATTTTTAATTTATAAATAATAAATTAAGAACTATGTTTATTAAAATTTAATAATTATTATTTATTAAAAATTTAAAACTAATAATTTAAATATATGATGTTCCTATAATTTTATTTAAAATATTAGTTTAAATAATTTAAATAAAATAATTAAAGTTATTATTAAATAATAATTTATATATAGACTAAGAAAACATTAGGCTTATTTATTTTAATATATCAATTGAAACGTAGTTTATTCTCATTCAATTATAATTATGAAATCAAAAAGGCACCAGCATTATATAAATAATTATATAGAGTTACTAAAAAATAATAATTATATTGTATGCATAATTATTATTTTGTTATTGATCTAATCAGGTCTATTCATGATGTAACAATTATGGAAACTCAAATAAATGATAATTTTAAAAATAATAAATAAAATTTAATTGCTGATAAAGATTATATTGAAGGGAATGATTATAGGAATATAATTTATAATGAAAATAAAGAAGTCTCAATAAAAATAATAACACTTAAATACGTAATAATAAACAAGACATAAATGATATAGATGAACTTATATAAACCTGAAGGGCAGACCGTTATAAAGTTGCATATTTATTTAATAAATAAAAAAAAAGTTTTAAAGTATTATTATTGATAAAACAATCAAAAAATATCTATAAAAATATTTTAGAACTTTGTTAAGTTCGTTAATTTTAAATATTTTTATAAATAATTTTTCATAAATTATTATGAATAAATGCAATAAAGCTCTGCTTCCTTCCCCTATAATAGATTAGGTTTTTTTTAATTAAAATAAACAAAGTTGCTTAATTAAAAATATTTATTATTGTTTTTGAATATATCATGGCAGACCTAATATATTAAATAAATCATTAGATATAATATTTTTAACAAATTGGGAACTTTGTTAACTTTGTTTATTAATAAATTAAATAAGAATCTAAATAAATATAAAATGAATAAACGAAACTGTGTTTAGTTCCATATAATTTTTTGTTCAGTCTTATAATATGAAAATTAATAATAAATAAAAAAAACTAATACTTAAATAAGAAGCCATAATTATTACCAATTATAATAAATATATATGAAAGCACCATTTATTAATAGTTGAAACATTTATTTTCAATCAGATTATAATAAACAGGTCCAATAATCAATTATTATTTAGTTAATTATAAAAAATACTTTTGATTTATAAATATATATGCTTATAATTGGTAGTTATTATTAGTGTTTATAATCTTATTGAAATAATAAAAAAGTTTATATATATGTTTATTATTAAATTATTTTTTATTTATTATTAATTTACGGAAACTTTGTTAATTTCGTTTATTACCCAAATTATTAGTTTTAACAATAATTTTAATTATTTAAATTATTATTAAAACTAATCCTTTAAATAAAATAATAGGAAACTTTGTTAACCTCAATAATTTAAATTATTAGTTTGTAATTTTAAATAAACTTATAATAAACAGTAAACGAAACATATGATATTAAACATGTCCTTATATTATTTTTTATTATATTAATTATTATTATTTTCATTAAGGTTATAACATTAATATAAACATATAATAATAAATTATTATTTAGTTAACTAGAAAAAAAACATAGTTATTTATTTAGTTAATCAAAATATAAGGTTTTTGTTAACTTTGTTTATATATTTTATATTAACAATAAATGAAATAGATAATAAAAATGTTTATTATTATTTATTATAAATTTATTAAAAATTAAAAATTTAAATAACTATGATTCCTATTATTTTATTTAAATTATTGGTTTTAATTATTTAAATAAAATAATTAAAGTTATTATTAAAACTAATAATTTGTGTAGTATGTAAATAATAAACATACAATAATTATATTAATAATTATATATGGAAGCACAAATTATTATTTTCAATAAGGTTATGATAAACATATCCAATATTAAATATATATATTTGTTTATTTTGATATCAAATATAGAAATTAATTATTTTGGGGTACTTTGTTAATTTATAAAAAAATAAAATATTTTCTAAAATTTAAAATAATTTTTTTTTTACACAAATTTTTTATAATTTGACCCACCTGTCGCCCCCCGTTAATCCTTTACATTTTTATAGAAATCATGAATACCAAGCAAATTAACATTTTTCATTAACATTTTTAAATTATATAAGATTAAACATTATTATAAATTTATAAAAAAAATAATAATTATATCCCAAATAAAAAATATAAAAATTGTAAAGGATTTTCCTTTACAAAAAAAGTTAATTAACTTTTTATAAATTAAATAAGATTAAACAATTTTATAAATGTATAAAAATAAAATTATGATTATAGCCTATTTTATAAATAATAAAATGTAAAGGATTTTTGCCCTTTACATAAAAGTTAATTTAAATTTTATAAAATTATATAAAATTATATAAGATAATCACAGATTCTAATATTTATAAATAATAATTATTAATTATTATTTAGTTAACTTAAAAAACATTTTTGATTTATAAATAATAAATTATAATTTTAGTTAACCATAAAAACATTTTAGATTTATAAATTATAATTTTAGTTAACCATAAAAACATTATGTTATGATTAGGAACTTTGTTTATTTATTATACTATATTGTAAATAAAAATATAAATATATTGTGTTTTTAATATATATATTTATTATTATAATTTATAATTGGCGTCTTCATAATAACTTTAATTATTTAAATTATATGTTTTTAATTTTAAAAAAAAAATTATAATAACATATTTATTATTATTTATTAAGATTTGTATTTTGTATAACCTTATTATAAATAAAATAATTAATAAATTGTGCTTCCTATATATATTTATTAGTATAAGTTATTATTGTATTTTTATTTAATAATTAAATTATTTTTTATTTATTGTTAGACATGTTTATTTAAAATTATAAATTAATAATTTATTCTTATTTTTTTTTAAAATTTGTATAATTTCTCTAAAGATGCAATAATTTAAGATTTAAAAATTATTTTGGAATGAAACGTAGTTTAGTTTAATTTTTCTAAAATTTTTATAATTTCTCTAAAAATAACAATAATATAATTTTTCTGAAATTTTTATAATTTCTCTAAAAATAGCAATAAATAATTAAAGTTATTATTAAAACTAATAATTTGTATAATATGTAAATAATAAACACATAATAATTAAATAAAAATGCAAACTAATAAACATATATAAGAAGCACAATTTATTTATAGGAACTTTGTTTACTATTTTTAATAATGTTATAATAAATATATCTAATATTAATATTTATTTATTGCTATTTTCAGAGAAATTATAAAAATTTCAGAAAAATTATAAAATATTTATTTATAAAAAAAATCTTATAAATGTGTTTTTTATAAATAAATAAATATATTATATTATTAATGACATAT
>Ga0214923_10007839_pt1 | contig 11530 bp, 8 predicted proteins | sample LL1510_MetaG_FD_177993 | JGI IMG/M metagenome (GOLD analysis project Ga0214923, IMG submission 177993) | Freshwater microbial communities from Lake Lanier, Atlanta, Georgia, United States - LL-1510 | ecosystem: Environmental > Aquatic > Freshwater > Lake | place: USA: Georgia | collected 2015-10-15 | reverse complement strand
AATCAACCTTGATATTAGCAGTATTAGCAAAAGCATAAGCTGAATCAACCTTGATATTAGCAGTATTGGCAAAAGCATATGCCGAATTTAAACGAGCTGCATCAGCAATTTCTAAATAGTTTGAACCATCATTTGTAAATGTCCAAGTATCAGAAGTTTCATTCCAAAGTATTGATACATTAGCAGATGAACCACGGTCTATTTCAATACCAGCATTAACAGTAGGTGCTGATGCTTGGTCAATAGCTGCATTAAGAGTTAAAATGTTATCAGCAATAACTACTGTTGAAGTATTTGCATAAACTGTTTGACCAACAACAGTAAGATTACCTGTAACGGTTACATCACCTGTAACTGAACCACCAGACTGAACATTTAATGAATTATTTGCTCTGACAAAAGCTGATTGTGCAAGAACATTAGCTGCATTAGCCTTAACAAAAGAAGCATCAGCTGTAGTATTAGCAGTATTAGCCTTATCAAAAGATGCTTGTGCTAAAACATTGGCTGCATTAGCTTTAGTAAAAGCCGCATCAACTTTAATATTTGCTATGTTAGCAAAAGCGTAAGCTGAATCTACTTTAATATTAGCAGTATTGGCAAAGTTAAATGATGCTTGTGCTATTGTATTTGCTATGTTAGCAAAAGCATAAGCTGAATCAACCTTAATATTAGCAGTATTAGCAAATGTATATGCAGAATCAACTTTAGTATTAATTACATTGGCAAAAGTATAAACTGAATCAACTTTAATATTGGCTATGTTAGCAAACGCATATACAGAATCAACTTTGATATTAGCAGTATTAGCAAAGTTAAATGATGCTTGTGCAAGGACATTAGCCGAGTTGGCCTTGGCAAAGGCTGCATCAGCGGTTGTATTGGCGGTGTTAGCTAAAGTTGAACCGGCTTGTGCTAGAACATTAGCAGAGTTAGCCTTATCATAGGCACCTTGAGCAATAGCTGCATTAGAAGTTAAATAACTTTCTCGAGCTAAAGGAATACCACCAGATGTTGACCCATCATGGACAACTATTGTTTTCTTATCGGTATCTACGGTAACTTCTGCAACGGCACCTGTAAAAGTAGCTGTTTGTGCAGTATTACCTCTTCTTAATTGTATTTGAGTAGCCATAGTTCTATTTATAGTGTCCCGTAATCGATGCTATAATCTAAAGATTGATTAACAAATCCATAATCAACAGTTAGTCCTTGTGCGCCTGGTGTACCTGCGATTGTTATTGTTTTAGTTGTTGAGTTTGCAAAAACAATTGTTCCTGATACTCCAACAAAGTTAAGAGTATCATTAGCTGATGTTGCATTAGCATAGACAGAGTTATTTGATGTATATATGACACCAAATCCATAATCAGTTGGTCCTGCAGGCCCCGCTGGTCCTGCTGGTCCAGCTGGTCCTGTGGCTCCTGTGTTTCCTGTGGGACCTTGAGTACCAGTATTTGCTTTATCAAAGGCTGCCTGAGCTAAAACATTAGCTAAATTGGCTTTTGTAAAGGCCGCATCAACTTTAATATTTGCTATGTTAGCAAAGGCATAGGCAGAATCAACCTTGATATTAGCCGTATTGGCAAAATCAAAAGCTGCCTGAGCTAAAGTGGTACTACCAGCGTTAGCAGAATATTGTTTTGACCCATCGGAGAATTGAACATAACCACCAGTGTTTGCAACAAAAGTATTTGCATATATTACATTGGCACCAGCAATAATACCACCAGCGCCAGTACCTGCGGTAATTGTATTGGCTACAAAGTTATTTGTGGTAAGTGTTGTATTTGCTTTATCAAAGGTGAGTGAAGCGTTGGCACCAAAAGAACCAGAATCATTAAACTGAATTTCTTTATTGAGCCCGGCTGTTTGAGTAGTTCGAATTGAACCTAAGGCATTGGCTGCGGTTTTATAGTATATAATGCCATCAGCAAAGTTGAGAGACAACTCGCCATTAGCAAGAATACCAAGTGACGGAGTATTACTCGCTACACCAGAACTACGAAGTGATATTGTTGTATTTGCCATTGGCTAGAATGTTCCACCATTCGAAGCAAATTTCAATACATTCATTTCATCTTTAGCTGGTATCGTTAGTTCTTTTTCCGTTGTTGGTAATTCAATTCCTAATTTCTTCTTCTTTGAATTTGGTAGCATCTCTTCCAATTGAGCAATATAATTCAACTGCTCTTTTTCTTTATCTTTTAGTAATCTAATTTCAGAATCTTTTTGAGTTTTTACTAATTGAACTTCAGAATCTTTACCATTTTGTAAAGAACCAACTTGAGATTTTAATCCTTCAATCTCTTTCATTTGATTATTTACAGCTGTTTGAAGTCTGTGTCGTTCACTATCAGTATTATTCAAATTCTGAATAGCTAAATTCTTATTATCGAGCTCAATTTTAAGTCCATCAATTTCAGCTCTCAATTCACTAATATCATTATTTTCAGAAGAAAGAGAAGCGAGCTTTGTTTCAAGCTCGCTTTTTTCTTTTACTTGTTCTTCTAAAACTTTTATCTGTGTTTGAAACAAAAAGTTTTGCTTCAGAACAGCATTAAAATTATCTAAAATTACCTCATTGTAGGTATTTAAAAACTTTGCATCCATAATAAAACCCCTTCATTATAATTAAAATGACCCACCGTTAAGATGTGCTAAACTTGGTATACCAGAAGCGTTGATTTGCAATACATGACCTTCAGTTGCTGAAGTCAAAGCACTTAAAGCATTTGTACCAGTAGTATTATCAGAAACGATAACACCTTTAGTAGTGAATGTTGCAGCACCAGTACCGCCACGAGTTACGCCTAATGTACCAGATGTAATCGCTGAAGCACCAATTGCAATCGTTGTATTAGTAACAGAACTTACACGACCATTTGCTTCAAGATAAATTACAGGAACAATTGATGCAGAACCATATGTACCAGCTGAAGTTGATATACTTGTTGCATCAGTATTTGCCTTATCAAAAGCTAATTGTGCAAGGACATTAGCAGAGTTTGCCTTAGCAAACGATGCGTCAGCAGTTGTGTTAGCAGTATTGGCCTTGGCGAAAGCGGCATCAGCAGTTGTATTAGCAGTATTAGCCTTGGCAAAAGATGCGTCAGCTGTTGTATTAGCCGTGTTAGCCTTATCAAAAGCTGCCTGTGTTAAAGTAAGTGTTGTATTAGATTTATCTAAAAGATTAGTACCTCTAACTGTAACACTTCCTGATGTTTCAAGGTCAGCAACTAAAGTAGCCGTTGAGAACGCAGTTACATTAACTGTTGTAGTTGGTAATTCCGAACCGTCTGTGAGTAATTTATATTTACCGTCAGTTGCATCACGGAATAAAGCCGTGTAGATAGTTGAAGAACCAGTATTTGCTTGACCAAATAAACCGATATCAACGATGTTTGCAGTATTATTTGCAGCTAATTGGATTAACGGATCTTCTGTCGAAACATTTGCAACATCTTGTGTTACATAAGTTCCAGCAACAGTTAAATTACCAGTAACACCTAAATTAGTTACAGTTAAATCGCCAACTTTTGTTTGATTACCTGTTGTTCTTAAAACTGTGTTATCAACATCAATAAGAATTGTGTTATTTGCATCAACAGCAACAGTATCGATACCATCACGACCTGTGATTGTAAATGTATCAGAAGATAATGAAATATTTGCAGTACCAGTATCACCAGCTGCATTTAAGAAGTTAGCAGCTGTTGCAACTGAAACATTACCAGCTGAAGTTAAACGACCTTTTGAATCAACTACAAAAGTTGGAATCTGTGTTGCACCACCGTATGTACCAGCAGTTACAGCTGTATTAGCAAGAACAAGTGAAATGTTTTGGTCTGAAGTGCCATTAACAGACATGGTACCAGTTGCATCACCAGAAACACCTAATGTTCGAGCTGTTTTCCATTGAGTTGCAGTTGTCGCATTACCTGTAACATTTGCAGTAATTGTAGCAGCTGTAAAATTACCATCAGCATCTCGTTTGACTATTGCAGAAGCAGTATTTGCAGAAGTAGCAGCATCAACTAATGCAGTATAGTATTTACCACCAATTGCAGCAACTACACCGTTAGATTGACCTACCCAAAGTTTATTACTTGAATTAGAATAAGCGACTTCACCATTTGCTAAACTGGTAGGTTCAGAGGTGACATCAGAGTATTTTAATTGAATGACTGTGTTTGCCATGTTATTTTCCTTTAATTATTATGTCTAATCAGTTCATTCAATTATATAAAAGACATTTGTTACTTTATTTACTTACTTGATTTACTTGCTATTTATCTTAAAAAAGTACCACGAATTGCATATTTTAGAAACTACCACCAGTTATTGTTGTTGGAACAACTCCAAAAGCACCAGTATATCTTGCACCAACAATATATACACTTTTACCCGAAACACTTGCAGGAATAGAAGTTCCAATAAAATGTAATACTCCAGATTGGTAATCAAAGAACCATTCATATCCACTTGCAGCTGCTGCCAATTCTGTACCATTTGCCACGGCTGTAGCCACAGAAGAAGCTGTATGCGTAAAAATTCTCACAAAATAGGTTGATCCAAATTCTGGACTTATCCAATCAGTTAAACCTGTTGTAAAGGTCATATTAGCTGGCGCTGAGCTGTCATATCCACGAGCAGTTAAACCTGAACCAACAGCTGTCTGTGGCAACTCAAGTGGAGTGACTGTTGAATATGCCGTAACTATTCCCGATGTATCCGCTATCGCCAAAGTTAAAGTAGCAGGTATGCTAGAAGCCTGTGTCATTACTTTATCAGCACGAAGTTGTAATGGACTTGGTATAGATTCTTCAGTTGCACTTTTTGTTTGTGTTTTAGTTGCAGCATAGCCAATCTTCTTCCAAAGATAATCAACTTTTTGTATATCTGTAATAGCCATTATGCAGCCGCTCCTATACTTAAAGCTGATATACTTTGACCAGAAGTGAGTGCAAGTCTAATTAAAATTACATTTCCTGTTGATCCTGCTGATGATGAATTTACTGTACCAAAAGATACTGTATATCCACCCGATAGAGCTACACCAGACTGAATCCTATCAGCATCAGTAGAAGCACATCCATCATTTCCGTTACCTGGAGCATTTACACCAGGATATCCAGCACCACCTTTAGTTGTATCCATTCGCATCCATCCATTCAATGAACTTGATGCGTCTGTAACGGTACCAGGTAATGCTACCCAGCAACCAAGTATTCCAGAGGCTGAAGTAATATTAATATCAAAAGATGAAACACCTGACCTACGGAATGCAAAAGTAAAAAATTGAGTTCCTGTATCAGCACTACGATTTGGTCCTACGGGTAAGTAACCTGTTGAATAATTTGATACATCATATTTAATAACACCTAAGCGAGTTGTTGCTTCTTTAGTTCCGGCTACACCAGGATCAGAAGCTTCAGAGTAAGTGGTTGTTGTAAAGAAATTAGTTGTATTTGTATAAGCTGGCGTATTGGCTGTGGCGCTTAATAAAGCTGCAGACCTAATACCATTATCAGTATGTGTTCCAGTTATTCCAGAAACAGTTATAGAAAGTTCAGAAATTCCACTTTGTGCTACTGAATGAACGGCCAATTTAGTTGTATTTTCTACCGTTGCACCTGTGCCAAAAACATTATTGGCTCTTATTCCAATTTGTTGAACTGTTCTAACACCAGTAGCCACAGTTGAGGTTAAGGCAGCCAATGTATAGGGAGAAGTTTTACCTGTATTTGCTATTGGAACACCAACAGAATTATATACAGTTAAGAAGTTAGAAGCACCATTGGCCTGTGCATATGTAAAATTGGTATTAGAAATGGCCATTGAAGAAGTTGATTCAGCTAATGTTCCTCCAACAATTTGTATTGGTGTCGTGGTACTTGTATAAGTTTGACCAATCCAATTATTAACTGTTGCACCAGTCATAATAATCGTGGCAGCTGTATTTAAATATGGAATGCCTGAAATGTATCTGTAATTAGCTGTTCCAACAGTTAATGTTCCAGCCGTTGTAATGGCAGCCGATGTTATATCATCTTTTACAAACTCAACAATATTTGTATTACCATTGGCAGAATGTCTTAATTGGAAGTTATTAACTCCAACACCAATAGCTGAGGCGGCTGTATTTACATTGGCTGTAAATCCTCTGAAATAACCAGGAGAATATATTGATGTAGCAAATGAAGTAGCTGTGCCAGTAGAATCAAATAATTGATAATCAGATTCAGACACAAGTGTGAGTGAATTGTTTGTACCTAAATTACTACCCGATGTTAGTATCTTACTTCCAGAATCAACACCATTAATATATGCAGACAATGTTCCAGTATTAGCCGTATAGGCAATTGTTGTCATTGTTACAGTAGCAATATTTCCAGATGTCAAAACGGTTCTGTTTACACTATTACCAGCAGTTATAGTAAGAGCACCGCCAGTATTATTTGCAAAAGCAGAACATAGATTTGGTGAATTACCAACAGATGTTTGGAATGTAATCGTCTTGGTTGAAAGGTTTGCTGGAGCTGCAATATTAGCATCATAAACCTTCAATGATTTTGTCACGGTAGAATTGTTGGTTGTTGGGTTTGCAGTTGAACAACTTACCATGGTCAATCTAACTAAAGATGTTGTGGTGTTTGATGACTTGGTATAACCATATGAATAAGGTAACCTTGAACCTGATACACCACCGTCAGCTGAATCAGAAGCAATAGTAGTATTGGCAATACCATCGCCAAAATTAGCTGTATATGATGTTGTTCCAGAAGTTGTATTTGTCGTATCATTATCTAAATAAAATGTTTCACCTTCGGTTACATATAATGTATTATTTGCAGTTTGAAGTGATGAACCTCCAGTAGAATTTCTGTATAATTCAAATGCTACTGAAGGATCAGATGTGTAGATAATAATATAACCAGGAGCGCTAGTGTTTGAAGCTTCACTTCCTGTACCAGAACCTGAAGCATTATAAGCACGAACTGTTATTGTAAATGGTGAACCAGCATTAGTAGCATAGGTGTGTGCTATTGTTGTTGATGTGCAGGCTGTAGTATTTGAAGAACCATCACCCCATTCAACATCATATCGATTAGGTGTTCCTACAGGAACAACGGTTAAAGTAACCACGGATCCTGCACCACCAGCTAATGGTGAAGCCGTAAATGAAACTGATTTAACAAAAGTATTTGCACGAACATTATCCATCATTTCATTTAGGTCATCAATTGCATCGGTTACATAGGTTGATGTTGTCCAACCAGTATAGGCACCAACATTGGTTAAACTACCATCAGTTGTTGTACCTAGTGTAATTACATTTCCAACAGATGAACCACCACCAGATATTGCAGTATTTGTAATTGAAGAAATACGGCCATTGGCAGCCAATGTGATAACTGGTACATAAGTTGCATTACCATAAACACCGGCAGTTGCTGTTATTGATGTTGCATCTGTATTGGCCTTATCAAAGGCTGCTTGAGCTAAAACATTGGCAGTATTGGCTTTGGAGAATGAAGCATCAGCAGTCGTATTGGCTGTATTAGCCTTGGAGAAAGCTGCGTCAGCTGTAGTATTAGAAGTGTTAGCCTTATCAAAAGAAGCCTGTGCAAGAACATTAGCTGCATTGGCCTTATTGAAGGCTGCTGTAACAACGGCATTTGAACCAGCTGAATTGGCCGCATCAAAGGCTGCCTGTGCAAGGACATTAGCCGAGTTAGCTTGAGTAAATGCTGAATCTAAACGCCCAGCATCAGCGATACCATAATAAGTTGTTCCGTCAGATGAGAATACCCACTTATCGTTTGTTTCATCCCAAATTAAAGACGCATTAGCAGAAGAACCACGGTCAATTTCAATACCAGCATTTGATGTTGGTGAAGCTGCTTGGTCAATAGCCGCATTAAGAGTGATGATGTTATCGTTGATTAATACCTTTTGTGTATTAGCATAAACTGTTTGACCAACAACAACAAGATTACCAGATACAGTTACATCACCTGAAACGGTACCACCGGAAGTTGCAAATTTAGTATTTGCTTGGTCAAAGGCTGCCTGTGCAAGGACATTGGCAGAGTTAGCCTTTGTAAATGAAGCATCAGCCGTAGTGTTAGCAACATTAGCTTTGGAGAAAGCTGCCTCAGCAGTTACATTGGATGTATTGGCTTTATCAAAAGAAGCCTGTGCAAGAACATTAGCTGAATTGGCCTTAACAAAAGAAGCATCAGCAGTAGTATTAGCAACATTAGCTTTGGAGAAAGCTGCCTCAGCTGTTACATTGGATGTATTGGCTTTATCGAATGAAGATTGAGCTAAGACATTAGCAGTATTCGCTTTATCAAATCCTGCCTGAGCAAGAACATTGGCCGTATTGGCTTTATCGAACCCAGCATTTGCAGTTACTCGAGCAGTTGTATCAATTGAAGTAGCTGAAGCTGCATTGGCTGCCGCAAAGGCTGCCTGTGCTAGGACATTGGCTGCATTGGCTTTGGCAAACGCCGCTGTTGTTGAATCAACATAAGACTTACCACCAATGGCAATTGCACCGGAACTATCGGGTGTTCCAATGAATAATGTATTACTTGTATAGGAATAAGCCGGCTCGGCTATATTCAGGCTCGTAGGTGTAGCGGTAACCTCAGAAAACTTAATCTGTATTGCGGTATTAGCCATTAGAATTTACCACCAAATACAGCTGTGACGGTAGCTGTAATCGTATTGGCTTCATATTTTCCTGTTGTTGAATTATAGCGAAGAACCTGACCATCTGAAACGCCCGTGAGGCTTGTATCAGTTAAATCTGTTAGCGCTACATTTGGTCTTGGACTAAAATTAGAAGCTACAATTGCAGTTCTATTTGTTTGACCAATTTTGACTTTACCTACAAGTGCCATATATTCTCTTTATAAGGTTGTGATATTTGGTAATATGGTGACGATACCTTCGACTACACGAGTTTTTACGCCTGAAGAATCTGTAATAAGTAAATCATATAATGCACGCCCAGCAGTTAAATTAGAAGTGTTAGCGGCTGTCATCGATATAGTGATTTCACCATTGGCAATACCTGTGACAGTAGCTGTAAAGTTATTAGCCGTGGTTGAATAATAAGACTTTCGAATTTGTGAATTGGCAGTATAACCTGTGAGATTAATTGCAGATCCATTGGAGTCTTCTACTGTAATGATTGTAGAATAGGTAGCGCCTTTTTCTATCGTGATTTCCGTGAATGCTGCCAAGATTGTCTCCTTCTTTTGATACTCTATTTAGTCAAAACAACAACTAATGGAGTATAAAAAAACCCACATTAAGTGGGTTTCTTGAGCGTTGATTTTACTTAATCGACTTCTTTATAAGGAAATTGATTTTTAATATTATTTATAGCTGCATTAAGTGTTTCTAATGTTTCTTCACCACGAATTACTTTAAAAGATATTACATCAGTATAAAGTTTATAATGTTCAGCTCTAAACTTTTTCATATTTTCATTATAAGTTGTTTTTTGTTGTGGTGATAAATAATCATCTTCAACCTCTGATTGTGTGCATATACCAAATACATTCTTATAATAAATTGTATCATCACAAATATAACTATCTGTAGTTTCTCTTATTGTTGAAAATGGTCCATAAATTTCATTATTTTCTCTTGTTAATATAATTTTCATAATTTTTCTTATCCTATAAATGGGTCTGCTAAATTTACTAGTTGATAATTTAGACTAGTAAGTGTAGAAGCTGAGTCTATTAAAAGCATTTGTGAGTTTGAAGAAGTCCACCAACCATATACTCCTGCACTAACAGAATAAGTGCCATAATTTGCATTTAGATTAGAGTTTGTTGGGTCTACCCTAAAAAATTGATTGTTTGATGTATCAAATATAACCCAATTTGTAGCTGAATTTACATAAATTCTTCTAGGATAAATTTTTGAAGTAACTGAAATATAATTGCTTTGTGGAATAGGTTTAGAATTATAAGTTGCCCCACTAGTAACTAAAGTAATACTAACAGTTGCAGTTCCTACATTTGATAAGGTAAGTTGTGTGCCTGGGGCCCCAGAATTTTCAGGCATAATCATACGAGTAGTTCCAAAAAATGACTTGGTATACGAATTAAATCCACTTGTTTGCTGATAAATATTTTGATTTACTGAATCTACTAGTGCAGTTCTAGTTGTATAACCAGTTCTATTTCCAGTAGTTATAGTATTAGTGGAAGTATTATATGAATGATATTTAGCATATGCTGATGAACCAGAAGAATTATCGGATACTGCTGTAGTTGGGGAAGTAATTAAAAATTCATAATATTCAGAACCATTTGCCGCACCAGCATAAGGAGTTGAAGCTTCTACTAAAGTTACTGTGGTTGATGAAATATTAACTTTATATCCAGAAAGTCTAGCATCCGTTGTCGCCGCATCATATTGTTGACCTAAAGCCCAAATCATAAAACAATTATCTGCTCCAGCATAAATTAATCCTCCCCTCCCATATGCAACATTACTTCCATTTGCCGATGTTGACCAAAATGAGGTCTGAGCAGAAATATATAAAACACCTGATACTATTCCAAATCCATACGCTTCAAATCTACCTTTAGAAGCAGCCCCTGCATTTGTTCCATATGCAACACCAATAATACCCCTATCAGTACCATTACTATCTCCGACATGATATGTGGAACCGCTCCATGGACCTTGAGTCCATGCTGCTCCAGCCACATTAGAACCAAATGTCCAAACACCAGTAGTTAAATTAAGAGTACCTAATTTATAATTATGCACTGAAGAAGTGCCAGTAGATACAAATATATATTGTGTAGAAGTTACTTGAACAACATTTACAAAAGCAGTGCCTGATAAATTTGCATTAGCAGTTCCAAAAAGAGAAACTGTTGCCGCAGATATTAATGTAGGATTTCCAAGCCTGAATATTCCATTAGTGGTAGAATTATCTGTTAATAATAAAGGTACCCCAGCACCAGTTGTTGAATTACTATATAAAAATTCTCGTATAGTTCCACTATTATCTTTTACTGCTACAATATATGGACTTGCATTATAAAATACAAAATATCCAGAACCTTTGGTCATTGTAGTTGCATCTGGTAATGTAACTGAACATCCAATTGTATTAGCTGAAATTATTTGCACTTGATTAGAAGATGAAGTTAAAGTTACATTAGTGTTTGTAGAATCTAAAGCAACATTTGAAGAACCAGACCTAGCACTAGGAGTTGCACTTGTCCAATTTGTTCCATCAGATGAAAGCACATTACCTGAAGTACCAGGGGCTACTAATTTTAGTGCTGATGTTCCGTTACCTATTAAGACACTATTAGCTGTAAGTGTAGAAGATGCTGTACCACCTTGAGCAACACCCATGATACCTGTTACTTGTGTATTAGCTACACTTGTAATCTGTGAACTAATAATATTACCAGTAATTTGTGTATTCGCCACCGATGTAATCTGTGAACTAATAATATTACCAGTAATTTGTGTA
>Ga0214923_10007836_pt1 | contig 11535 bp, 12 predicted proteins | sample LL1510_MetaG_FD_177993 | JGI IMG/M metagenome (GOLD analysis project Ga0214923, IMG submission 177993) | Freshwater microbial communities from Lake Lanier, Atlanta, Georgia, United States - LL-1510 | ecosystem: Environmental > Aquatic > Freshwater > Lake | place: USA: Georgia | collected... | reverse complement strand
CAATCTTGAGCATCCCGTCGATCCGCTCTTCTTTGCTTAAGCTGCGCACCCCATTCGAGGAGATGGCGCAAGCGGCAAGGAGGGTCGCAAGGAGTCCGAAGATGGCGCATTTTGCCCGAAAATTCATAGCGCGAGTCTAACGCTTACCGGGAGAAAAGTGCAAGGGATTCAACGTGGGGGGTTTGGGGAAACAAATCCAGAACGGCGAGTCTCTCGAGTCGATAGCCCTGTCGCAAGAGGTGCCGGGAGTCGCGGGTGAAGGCATCGACTTCGCAACCCACCAGAATGAGGCTGGAGACGGGGGTCGAATCGAGCTTCTTGCAAAGGGGCTCTGCAAGGCGTGCCAAGCCCTCGCGAGGAGGATCGAGGACCACCGCGAGGCTTCCGTCCCGCGATTCGGGCGACAAAGGAGTCTGCACCCATTTTTCGACGGCTTGTCGGATGAAGTGGAAGTGGGTTGGAGTTCCCGGAGGATTCTGTCGAGGAGTAAAAAGGTCGATGCACTCGACTCGCTTGAATCGTGGGGCCATTCCAAGGCTGAGGTTTCCGGTACCTCCGTAAATGTCGAGAAGGGTTTCGGCCTTTCGAGTGTGGGTATCGACCCAGGCGCGAAGCTTGAGGTTTTGCTCATCATTGACCTGCCGAAATCCATAGGCAGCGTTCTTTCGGTTCCATGCGGGGCGGACTTCGCCTTCCGGAGATAAATCGAGTTCGAGCTTGAACTCGCCCCTGAAATTCTTGAACCCCTCTTCCCTGAATGCAGGAATCCGCTCGTTGATCCTCTCGTCTGCAATCGGGCAATTCGAGACATCAATGAGATTTTTGCTGCCCGGCTGATAAAACCCGAGGATTTTTTCGTCTGAATGGCCATGAAGCTGGATTCGGTTCCGGTAGCCATAGGGATGATCCGCAGGGAGTTCGTCGATCGGGACGGCGTCCGTCGTAACTCCTGAGCGTCCCAGAGCATGGATCAGGCCCTTTTTCTTGGTTTCGAATTGCAGGGGGTAAGGCAGGTGTTGCCAGCTGCAGCCGCCGCATCGGGTGAAGTGGGGGCAGGGCGGAGTGACGCGGTCTTTGGATTTATGGAGGACTTCAACCAACTCACCTTGGCAGTAATTCTTTTTCCGGTCGAGGATCCGGACTCGAACCTCATCGCCGGGAGCGGTGAAAGGAACGAATACAATCTCGCCTGACTCGAGCCGGGCAACGCCAGAGCCTCCGCGGGACAGGTCATGGATGGTTACGGTCGAGAGTTCCACTTCGCGGGGGATCAGCGGGTGCAGAGGGACTCGAACCGGTACTCGGGGCGAACCCAGCGGGTGCAGGTTCCTGATTCGCGGTTCTCTTCAGATGCGGCCAGGTCTCGACCACTCAATTCACCGGAACGGGTGAGACTTCCTTGATTGAATTCTACAAACGCATTGCGGCCCTGGCTATCCGCGCTTCGAAACTCATAAACCCAGCGATCCAGATCCCCTTCGCGAACCACGGAGTCGGGATAGCCCAGCAAAGCCAGCACGCGTTGTTCGCTCATGCCTTTTTCGAGGCGGGCCAGATTCTCACGATCCTCAGCGCCCCGGAAAGTGGAGCATGCCGAGAGCAGGGTTCCGATCAACATAAGGGCAGCGAGGTTTTTATTCATAATCATCTTCTTCCCGTTTTTCAGTATACCTCCCGGGGGTAAGGCCTGTTAAGGGAAATGAGCCTGTGGAGATGATTTTTCTATGAAGCGTATGTAAAAAATTCAATGTCGCAGACAAGGGGATGGCGCAGTGGGGGCAGCGCAAGCCCTGATTTCGGGGGTGGTAAAGCAGGACGCTTCCTGTTAGGTTCTGACGGAGCCCATCCATGTCAAAAAACATTCGAAATTTCTGCATTATTGCCCATATCGATCACGGGAAGTCCACCCTGGCCGATCGCCTGCTCGAGAAGACGGGAACGGTTACCGCCCGTGAAATGGAAGCCCAATTCCTCGACAACATGGATCTTGAACGCGAACGGGGCATCACGATCAAGGCGCAAAGCGTTCGCCTGAAGTACAAGGCCAAAGACGGACAAGAATACATTTTGAATTTGATCGATACTCCAGGTCACGTGGACTTCACTTATGAGGTTTCGCGCTCTCTTGCGGCGTGCGAAGGGGCGATCCTGGTGGTGGATGCAACTCAAGGCGTTGAGGCGCAAACACTGGCCAACGTGTTTCTAGCGCTCGAAAACAATCTCGAAGTGTTTCCTGTGATCAACAAGATCGACCTTCCGTCGGCCGATCCCGAGAAAGTGAAGAAGGAAGTCGAGGACACCATCGGTCTAGTCGATGTTTCGCGGTCAGTATTGGCCAGTGCGAAATCGGGAATCGGAATCGAGGATGTGCTCGAGGCGGTGGTGAAATATGTCCCACCTCCACCGGATGATGATAAGGGCAAGCTACGCGCGTTGATTTTCGACAGTTGGTTCGATCCCTATCAAGGGGTGATTGCTCTGATTCGCGTTTTCAACGGAGTCATCAAGCCCGGCATGAAGATCAAGTTGTTTCATGTGGGCAAGGAGTACGAGGTCCAGAAGCTCGGGATTTTTGCTCCGAAATACAAGGACGCGACTCAGTTGGCGAGCGGAGAAGTCGGCGCGATCATTTGCGGAATCAAAGATGTTCGCGACATGAAGGTGGGCGACACCGTGATGTCCTCACAGGATCCGGTGTCTGAGCCGCTCTCGGGATTTTCAGAGGCGAAGCCCATGGTTTTCTGCGGGGTCTATCCCGTGGATTCAGAGAACTATCAGGATCTCAAGGAAGCACTCGAAAAGCTTAAGCTCAATGACTCAGCAATTGCCTTCGAGCCCGAAACCTCGAATGCGCTCGGATTTGGCTTCCGATGCGGATTCCTTGGGCTTCTGCATATGGATGTGGTCCAGGAGCGCCTGGAGCGTGAATACGGGCTCAATATCATCACGACCGCGCCTTCGGTGGTGTATCGGGTGACCAAGACCGATGGCGAAGTGATTATGGTCGAGAATCCGGCCAAACTTCCGGACCAGGTGAAGATCGAAACGATCGAGGAACCGTACATCCGCCTGAGTATTCACATGCCTTCGGAATATGTCGGTGTGGTGATGGCCCTTTGCAATGATCGACGGGGGATTCAGGAAAAGCTCGATTTCATCACCAGTGATCGAGTGACGCTGGTTTATCACCTCCCGCTGGCCGAAATGGTTTTTGATTTCTATGACAAATTGAAGAGCTGCACCCGCGGTTATGCATCGATGGATTATGCATTGCTGGACTATCGGGCTTCTGACCTCGTCAAAATGGATATTCTCATCAACAACGATCCGGTGGATGCGCTTTCATTGATTATTCACAAGGATAAGGCGCATGTTCGGGGGCGCGAACTGGCGAAGAAAATGAAAGAGCTCATCGAGCGTCAGATGTTCGAGATTGCGATTCAGGCGGCCATTGGTTCGAAGATCGTGGCCCGCGAGACCATCTCGGCGTACCGCAAGAACGTGACGGCCAAGTGTTACGGGGGCGACATTTCGCGAAAGAGAAAACTCCTCGAAAAGCAAAAAGAGGGTAAAAAGCGCATGAAGCAAGTGGGCGCAGTCGAGATCCCTCAAGAGGCATTCCTGGCGGTTCTCAAGGTGGACTGAGTCTATGACCCTGCCAAAGAGGATCCTTCAGCCCGTGATCCTTTTGGGTGCGGTTCTCGTTCTGATCCGATTGGTTCTGGCATGGATCTTTCCGGTTTTCGCGGACGAAGCCTATTATTTGTATTGGGGCTCCCATTTCTCGGGAGGGTATTATGACTTGCCGCCCATGATTGGGTGGTGGCTCTGGCCCTTGCTCAAGATTTCTTCTCACCCTTTCTGGATCCGAATCTTCAATTTTTCTGTGTCGCTCCTCATTGCAAAGGCTCTAGCGGATCGAATCGGGCACTCGAGGGGAGTTGAAGCTTCTCGCGTTTCAGGCCTGCTGTTTCTTGCACTCCCGCTGCCATTCCTGACCGTGATTTCTTTTCCGGATTTGCCGCTCCTGTTTTTCTGTTTTTTTTCGGCGCTATTGTTTCATCATGGGGTTCTTTCGCAGCGGCGTTTTCTGAGCCTCGAGCTCGTGGCCTCCGGAAGTCTTTGGGGTTCGGCATTTCTTTCAAAATATTTCGCCCTCTTTTTGATTCCGGGGTTTTTGCTTTGGGCCTGGCCAAGATCGAACCATCGGCTGGGTGGGGTGCTGTCGTTTGTTCTGGGGGCGGTTCCTTTTGGAATCCAGCACCTTCTTTGGAATCGCGGGCATTGTTGGTCGAATATCATCTTCAATCTGATCACGCGCCAGCAGGCGTTCGAGGGAACTGCGTTCGCAACCACGGGTTTCTTGATCTTGCATCTGATCGGGGTGGGGCTTACGGTCCTTCCGTTCATGGGTGCCCGAGCTCAGGAGCGCTCGAAAGAATCGGGTGATCTCGAGAAGTTCTTCTTTTTCCTGTGGGTGATCCCGGTGCTGATTTTTTTCGTGACCGCACTTTCGGGGCGGGGGCAGGGATTGCATTGGTTGTTGTTCTTGACTCCCTTTTTCATCGGGTGGTTCTCGCTCAGATCACCGGTGATCCAGATCCGAAGGGCTGCGGCAACCTCGGCTGTGATTTCATCGATCCTGGGTTTGGTTTTGTGTCTTGCATTCGCGTTTCCTGAGCGACTTCTGGCGCGAACCGTAGGCGAACGGTTTCCATTCGAGTTCTCGGTCATCACGGATGCTCCATCATTTTTTCGGGACCTTCGCCCTGAGTTGGAGGGAGTTCAAAAGCTCTTTACCCAGAGCTACAGTCTTTCATCCTTATTGGAGTATGAATTCGAGCGTTCCGGCATGCGGGATTTTCCTGCGACAGGTGTTCTCGAGAGCGGGTCTCGATTCGGTCGAGTGTTTGACTTCACTGCGAATTGGAAGTCACTCGAGGGATCGAGGATTGCCATTCTGAAGACGGGCTCGATTGAGCCCTCGCGATATGAATCCTTTTTTACCGCGTACAAGATGGTTCGAGGTCGGGCGGGTTCGGCGGAATATTCGATTCTGGTGGGTGAGGGATTTAAGGCCCGCGACTATTGGCTTCAACGTGTGCTTCCGGAACTGAATCATTTTTATCCCGCGGTCTTGGGCGGGAATTGCCCTATTCGGGAGGAGTTCGATGTTCGCTGATCTGTTGCTCATTTTTGCAGGACTCGTTGCGGGAACCATCGACAGTATTGCCGGAGGGGGCGGGCTGATCACGCTTCCGGTACTCTCGAGCGTGCTTGAAGCGGGGCCCGATGCGATTGGAACCAATAAAATAGTAGGTACGACCGGGGCACTGATTGCGTTTTTGGTATATCTGCGAAAGCAGCCATTGAATCTGAAGAAAGGGCTCTCGTTTGTATCTGCGGTGGGCGTGGGCGCGCTGCTGGGGTCGCTTTGCTCACCTTTGGTTCCGAAAATTTATTTTCGATATTTTTTGGTAGCCGCATGCCCGCTGGTACTCTGGGTGATTTGGAACAAACAAGTATTCATGAGTGAGCTCAAGGGGCATCCGGCCCGCAGCCCATGGGTTCTGGTGCTGGCGGGGATCGCGGTCGGATTCTACGATGGATTTTTCGGGCCGGGGGGCGGAACTTTCATGTTGATCGGATTGATCTGGGGTGTTCGTTTGCCGCTCTTCGAGGCATTGATGCTCTCAAAGCTGGCGAACACACTCTCAGCCGGAGTCTCGTTGGTCTCTTATGGATTACAGGGTTTTGTGCACCCTCGCTTCGGGATCATCATGGCGGTGGGGATGGTGGCGGGAGGCTATATGGGGGCGCGTTTGGCCTCGAAGAAGGCTGAAACGATCGTTCAGCCCGTTTTAGTCCTCGTGGTGTCGATTCTGATGGCCGTTCAACTGCGCGAAGTCCTGAATTCCCATTGAGTTTCGGACGTTCCAACGGTACGTTCGAATTCCGGGAGGAGACTTCATGTTCCCGGAACGCTTCACCACCATTCGAGGCCTTGATCCAAAGGATCTTTGCTCCCTTTTGCTCCTCACCTCCCGAATGAAGTCCCATCCCGAACGCTACTCGGCGCTCTTGAGGGGCAAGACGCTTCTTCAGTTTTTTGTCGAGAACTCCACCCGAACCCGGATGTCTTTTGAGGCGGCGACCCGAAAGCTCGGGGGTTCGAGCATCGCCTTTGCCGCATCGACTTCGAGCTTTCAAAAAGGCGAAACCCTGGTCGACACGGCCAAAGTCATTCAGCAATATGGCGTGGATGGAATGATCGTGAGGCATCGCTCGGTCGGAGCGCCTGATCTACTTGCCGATGCTACGGGACTGCCAGTGATCAATGCAGGTGACGGGAGTCATGAGCATCCGACTCAGGCCTTATTGGATGCTTTCACGCTCACCGAGCATTGGGGGCTTGATTCACAGGATGCCCTTGGCAAAGCCGAGTTTCCTTTTCGGGGCAAACGCGTGATGATTCTCGGGGATCTCCGGCACTCGCGGGTCGCTCGATCCAATATTCATTTTTTGACCGCACTCGGTGCGGAGGTCCACCTTTGTGGGCCGACGCCCTTGATGATTCCAGATCTCTCGTATTTTCCTGCGGTACATACCCATTCGTTTCCCGATCGAGGTGCTTCGGGTGTGATTTCGTCGATGGATGCGGTGATGACCCTGCGAATCCAGGTCGAGCGACAAAATCAGGGCAACATCCCTTCGCTTACTGAGTATCGAGAATTCTGGGGACTCACTCGCGAGCGTGCCACTCGATTAAAGCCCGGCGCGGTGGTTCTTCATCCCGGTCCGGTGAATCGCGGAGTCGAGATTGATGCCGAGGTGGCAGATTCGGCGTCCTCCCTCATCTTGAAACAAGTCGAAAATGGTGTTTATGCGCGAATGGCGGTACTCGCGAAGGTATTTTCAAAAGAATCAGCCGGGGTGCTCTCATGAAACGCATCGTGAATGGGCGGGTGATCGACCCATCGACAGGGATCGATGGCGAATTCGATGTGTGGATCGAGTCGGGCAAAATTCGGGCGGTTGACCGCCCCGGAAGTTTCGATTCTGTTGGAACCCCAGAGGCGGTTGAAACTTTCGATGCTCGCGGCAAGATGATTGTGCCGGGGCTCATTGATGTTCACGTGCACCTCCGCGAGCCGGGATTCGAACACAAAGAAACGATTGCGAGTGGCACGCGTGCCGCAGTCCTCGGGGGCTTTACGAGTGTCGCTTGCATGGCGAATACCTTGCCCGTGAATGATCACCCGCTGATCACGCGCGCGATTCTCGAGAAAGCACGGGCGGCGGGTCAAGCAAGGGTTTTTCCGATCGGGGCAGTCACCAAAGGTCAGAAAGGCGAGGAGCTCGCCGAAATCGGCTTGATGGCGCGTGAAGGAATTTGCGCGATCAGTGATGACGGAATGCCCGTCATGAATTCTGCCCTCATGAGGCGTGCCATGGAGTACGCTCAAATGTTCGATCTGCCTGTGATCAGCCATGCGGAGGACTTGAATTTGTCCTCGGGGTGTCCGATGAGCGAGGGGCCTGTTTCGTCGCTTTTGGGCTTGTCCGGAAATCCCAATGCCTCGGAAGAAATCATGGTGGCGCGAGAAGTTTCATTGTGCCGTCTGACCCGCGCGCGGGTGCACATCGCCCATCTCTCGACCTGCGAAGGCCTCGAAGTCGTGAAGCGCGCGAAAGAAGCAGGATTGCCGATCACGGCCGAAGTGACGCCTCATCATCTGCTCCTGAATCAAAAGTCCTGGATCACTTGTGCGCATCCTCATGAGCGTGCGAATCATAAAATGGCGCCGCCTCTTCGCTCTGAGCGCGATCAAGAAGCCTTACTCGAGGCTTTGAATTCCGGCTTGATCGATATGGTGGCCTCGGATCACGCGCCTCACGGTTGCGTCGACAAGGAAGTCGAAATCGAGATGGCCGCGAACGGAATCCTTGGCCTTCAAACCACTGTGCCGCTTTTGCTTGAGCTGGTGGCGCAAAAAAAAATGAGCCTGTTTAGGGCGATCGAGGCCTTGACCGTTGCGCCCGCGCGGCTTCTGAAGCTCGAGGGGCTGGGAAGTTTGGCCTCGGGATCGCACGCCGATCTCGCCATTCTTGATTTGAACGAAACCTGGACCTTGAATCCGGGGGCGGTTGCATCATTGAGCGCCAATTCGCCCTTTGCGGGTCGGAGTTTCAAAGGGAAAGTGGTTCGAACGCTGGTGGGAGGAGAATGGAAATGAAGGGGATTCTGGTACTACCGTCGACAGGGGCCTTGGCTTCGATGCCGGATTTGATTCTGGAAGGGGAGCTTTTCGGGGCTGTTTCGGGGGATCTTGAAAAGAATATTGTTTTCGGGGAACTGGTCTTCAATACCTCGATGACCGGATATCAGGAGATCCTGACGGATCCCTCGTATGCGGGACAGATCGTGTGTTTCACGGCGGCTCATATCGGAAACACGGGAGCCAACCGCGAGGATCTCGAAAGTGAGGCGATTCATGCCGAGGGAATGATCCTCTCTCATTACGCCCCGAAACCCTCGAATCATCGATCGGAAGAGAGTCTCGAGGATTTTTTGAAAAAGCATGGACGTATCGGTATTCATGCGGTCGATACGCGAAGGCTGACTCGAATCCTTCGCGATCGTGGAGTGACGCCGGGAATGATCATTCCCGAGGCGCTTCGCGATTCGATTCCGGAGCTCAAGAAGCGACTCACGGACATGAAGATGGACGAGAAGGATTGGATCCGCGCCGTAACCACAAAAGTGCCTTATGAAGTTCCGGCCACGGGGACCCAAGACAAGCCTCGCTTTAAAGTGGTAGCCTATGATTATGGCATCAAGAGGCAGCTCCTTCGCGATCTGGCGGCGCGCGGATGTGACCTCACGGTGGTTCCTGCGGATTTTCCGGCTGAAGAAGTTGAAAAACTGGGTCCCAATGGAGTGTTTCTTTCGAACGGCCCTGGCGATCCGAAGCTTGCGACCTATGCGGTGAAGAATGTGAAGGCACTCCTGGGAAAGACTCCCATTTTCGGTGTTTGCATGGGGCATCAGATTCTTTCACTAGCAATGGGTGGGACCACTTACAAATTGAAATTCGGCCACCGAGGCGGCAATCAACCGGTCAAGCATCTGGGGCCGGGTCGAGTCGAGATCAGTTCACACAATCACGGATACGCGGTCGATCCCCGTTCGCTGCCGGACTCGGTCGAGCTGACGCATGTGAACTTGAATGATGAGTGCTGTGAAGGAATCTCGGTTCAATCCCTGAAGGCTTTCTCGGTTCAGTACCATCCGGAGAGTTCTCCAGGTCCCCATGATTCCAGTTATCTTTTCGATCAGTTCATTCAAATGATGGAGCAAAAATGAAGATTGCCTCTTATGCGATTAAAGGTCTGCTGTTTCTCTTGATGTGTTTTTCAGCCATGGGAAAAATTTCAATGAGCGCCGAAGTTCTGGCTGGAATGCAGAAATTCGGAATTCCCTTGAATCTGGTACGCCCCATTGGCGTGATTGAGATTCTTGCTATGTTGGTTTTTGTGGTGCCAACGCGGGTCGAGATTCTAGGCGCGATTCTTCTTACGGGATTCATGGGGGGTGCGATTCTGACCCATTTGAGAGTGGGAGAGGCGGCCCTGGTTCAAGAGTTGATTGCGATTCTCGTGTGGGTTGCCTACTTCCTTCGAAATCCGCTCATTGCACGCGCCATTTATCAGGGTTCAAAGAAAAATGAGACATGAGCCCATTGGCGCCCTCGTGTTGGGGATTGCTGCCCTGCTCGGGATCGTGGGTGCGGTCATTTATTTTTTCGGAGACAAGCTCAAATGGATCGGGCACCTGCCGGGCGATATCTCCTACCGGAATGGGAATTTCAGCTTTTATTTTCCGCTGACCACGTTGGTGCTCATGAATGGGATCGTGTGGCTACTCATCCGGATTTTTTCCGGAAAGAGTGAGTAGTCAGTTTTGACCTTTTCAAGGCCCTGCTTAGAACTTCGAGTTGAAAACGTAAATGTGCTTCACATCAATGTGCGCGAAGCGTTGATGTTTGAGTTTCATTTGTGCCAATTGAAGGATCAGCTTGAGGTGACGAGCCCGTTCCTGAAAGCGGATTTTCTTGATCTCACCCAGGATGAAGGAACGCATTTCGACCGGGTGAAAGCAGAAGCCTTGGGTGAAATGCCACTTGCCTTCGTGAGGAAAGATCCTGCCTTCGAAGAGGTCCCCTTTTGAGAATGCAATTTGCTTGAGGGGGTTGATCACAACGTATTTCTTGCGCGAGAAAAGATCCTGGATCACGAGGTTCTTGATTTTTCCAAACAGCGTGAATCGACGGATCATGAAAAGTGAGTGAATGGAGTTTGAGAGATCGGTGAAGATCGCCTCGTCTTCGGGGCTGAAGGTCGCCTGATTTTTTCGGATGTAATAGCGGATGGGGGGCAAGTCGACTCCGGGCAAATCGCGATCAAACATGTACCAGTCCATGAAAAGATTCATGCGCTGTTCAAATTCGGCATCATCTTCGTGGACGACTCCGGCGCGCTCGAAAAACTCTTCCTTCGCCCGGAACACCTCCGCGTAATAGTCGCCGGTCGTGAATTCCCGCATGACGGGCTCGAGTCTCTTCTGCATGGATTCGGTCATGGGCCCAGTCTAGCTGAAATCCGGGGGAGTGAGGAGTGTCGACTGAGTATTCGGGTGCCTAAAATTTTTACAGGGCCGAAACCGAAGGGGGGCTAGGGGCCCTTTTAAAGGCTGACGGGATTGGTCAGAATTGGCATGAAACCTGCTCATTGCGCGGCAGGAGAATTTTATGAAAACCTTCAAGTCAGCGCTCTCGGTTGCCCTTTTGGCAGGAATGATGACCTCCCTGGTGGGTTGCGGAACCAGTCAGGCACCGATGATGAGCCTTGGAAATGGGCAGTATCCCTATACCAACACCAATTGGAACAATAATTGGCCGAACGGAAACCAAACCGGCGGATGGACCTATGGAATCCCGGGCGGCGGCACCAAGACGGTGATTCCCGTGATCTCGTATTACGGGTACGCCAATGCGAGTAAGCAGTTCATGATCTCTCCTCAGGTTCAGCCGGGAGACCAGGTTGAAGTTCAAGCTTCTAACGGTCAAGTGTACGCCCAGGGGCTTTTCGGATCTTCCAATATGATTTTTGTGACCCAATTGAAAGTGACCTTGAATGGCTCTTTGCTGGGCGCCTCGACCTTCGGAAGGTACACCATCTCGCAAGCCGGGACTCTCGGGATTTCATTTGAAGCGAATGGCCTATCAGGTCTCTTCGGCAACAATGCTCAGTACACGGTTGCATTTCCGTACGGCGGAGTGTGGATCAATAGATGTCAGGACCAGAGCGGTCAAAGCATCCAGTGTCCTTGATGGTCAGCTCAGCCTCGGCGTGCTTGACGTAAAATCGGCATTTTTTCTGGCTAAAGTCATGACCGTTTCGAGGGTGGGATGAGTGGCAGGCATCGCCAGTTTCTTCATCCGCAACTCGAGGTATTCCACCGCAACGGCTAGA
>Ga0214923_10007835_pt1 | contig 11536 bp, 13 predicted proteins | sample LL1510_MetaG_FD_177993 | JGI IMG/M metagenome (GOLD analysis project Ga0214923, IMG submission 177993) | Freshwater microbial communities from Lake Lanier, Atlanta, Georgia, United States - LL-1510 | ecosystem: Environmental > Aquatic > Freshwater > Lake | place: USA: Georgia | collected... | reverse complement strand
AGGGGCCAGGGGTAGCAACATGCCTGCAATTGGGCCTATGCAACCTTGCTCAAGAGCAACAACTGCAATTGCAATTAATGCCAAATATCCAATTGGAAAAGCTCCCCCAACCAACAACTTCAACAACCGTAGAAGCTAACCAATGGTTGCTGCGGCTGGGCCTTGAGCCAGTAAAAATAGTTGAATTTATGCAAGATCCAGTTGCCCAGGGTTGGCAATTGCAATTGGGGGCAGCCAGTGGCCTAGGCCTTGCCCAGGCTGCTTTCGAGGGGATGGCGCCCTACAGGGTGGAAGCCCTTAGGCGTGCCTGCGAAAGGCGCAGCGGCTACCTAACCGTGCTGCAAAGCCCAAATAACAGCAGGCTAGATGCCTGGGTCGATGTAAAAGCAAAGCCCCTAATAGAAGCTGTTAAAAAACAATTCGACCCATTGAACCAACTTTGCCGCGGCCGCCTACCTGGTGTTGCCTCCTGCTAAACCTTGGTTATTAAGAAAACGCTCGAATTCTTCTGCTAAACCCTTACTGCCGGAATAACTAAGGTGATGGCTATCAACATATTGCAAGGTGCCATCCGGGCGTCGATGTTGCACGCGGCCTGCAAATAAAAGTTGATCGGTGGGATCAAAGATATGCACATTTGGTAAACCTTTTGCCACCTGGGCCAGGGTGTTGCGCAGGGTGGCTTGCATCTTGGCTGTGATTGCAGCAGTGGGTGAACAAAATGTGCCCCCTTCCCGATCAGCTAATAATTTGCCCCAAGCTTCACAAACCACTGGCTCCCTAGCAAGGGTTGGGATATCAAGCACCAACACCAATTGAATGCCTTTTGCCGCTAATTGCTTGGCGATGCGGCGGCTACTTGCAATGTAGGCAGAGCGAACCTGGGCTGGAGTTAAACGTTTGCCATTCACATAAACCGGGAAATCATTTGGCCTGCCGCGGCCATCAATATCAGCCAGTTGTTTATTTAACCAAGTAGAAACCAAAACGATGTCGTTTGGCTTCAGCCGCTGAATGGCACGATCGATTTCACCTGCTGCAAATGCGCGACAGGGTTCATAGGGTTTATTATCAAAGCTAACAGTTATATCAGGGCTGATTAAACAACTACTCTTAAATGTAAAACTAATACTTTGACCAGTTTTATTTGTAACTTGATCTAGCATTGGTAGCAGGTGATGGGCATGGGAATCTCCAAGCAAAAATATTTCTCCGGCACCGGCAAGCCCCGCTTTACTGCAACGGCTGAAATCGGTTCTGTTCTTGATGTTGTAAGGCAACCAATTGGCAACACCGCAACTGGCATCACTGATATCGGTGCCAACAATCACAGGCCGATGTTCAGCAATCTTTTCAAGTTTTGGCACAGGATCTACGCCACTACCAAGAAAAAACTTGCCCCTATAGGGATGAGCTAGGGCGTCGATACCCGTCCAGGTAACAGCCATGGCTGCCAAGGAAAGGCCCCATTGAAAGGGGGCTGATAGGGGCCGCCGCCGCACCGGCTGCTCCACAAGCACATAGGCCAACCAGGCCAAGCCAAAAGACAAGCCAATCGCCAAGCTGTAGAGCCAAAAGCGATCGATGCCATAGGTCCAGCGCAAAAAGGTGAGCACTGGCCAATGCCAGAGGTAGAGCGAATAGGAAATCAAACCGCAAGCTATTAAAAAGCGCTCAAGGCCTCGCCACGGCAAAAACCGTTCTGATGAAGCCCCATAGCCCGCTTGCAACAGCAACAGAGTTGCTAAAACAGCCACTAGGGCGCCAGGGGCTGGGAACCATTGCAGTGCCGATGTTTTAAGCACAGCAAGCAACATCAGCCCGTAGCCGCCAAGGCGCAACCAAAGCCGGTTTAAGTGGCCGCCAAAGCCCCTTAGTTGGGCAAGCAACAGCACAGCACCGGCGCTCAATTCCCAAAAGCGGCTGGGCATCAAAAAGAACGCCAATATCGGCGCTTCCTGGGTCCACCACAAACTGAGGCCGAGGGATGCAAGTGAAAGGCCAAGCAGGATTGGTAATGCCCGCCTGCGGCCAACGCCAATCAGCAATAGCAAGAGCGGAAAGATCAGATAGAACTGCTCCTCAACCCCTAAAGACCAGGTGTGGGATAGGGGGTTGAGGTTGGAATCGAGGCCGAAATAATCGGTTGCTTTTGCCGCAAAGCGATTGTTAGACCAGCCATAGAGCGCTTTTACAGCATCACCAAAGAGGCTGCGGGTTTCCGATGGTGGCACCAGCAGCGCTATGCCAAGGCTGGTTATGCCAACAGATGCCAGCAGATTTGGCAGTAGCCGCCGAATTCTGCGCAGATAAAAACCAGCCAATTGCTGCCATGGCCCCTCCCCTTGATGACCCAGCAATGATCCGGTTACCACGTAACCGGAAATCACAAAGAAAACATCTACACCGGTAAAGCCACCGGGCAGCCAGGCCTCATTCAGGTGGTATATAAAAACCGCTAAAACGGCGATGCCACGCATGGCATCGATGTCGGGGCGGTAGTTAAACCTCGGCACTAAATGCTTTCCACCACATAACGGCATTGCAACACCTGGCTTTCACCGGCAGACAGCTCCAACTTGCCATCGCCACTGATCAAACTTTGACGTGGACCAGTCCAGGGTTCGATGCAAACCATCGACCTGGGGGGATCAGTCCAAAACACTGCCAGGTTCCAAGGACTGCTCAATTCCATGCGAAGGCGCCTTGCTGCTGCCTTATCAACTAAGGCCACATCAGCGCTGGGGCGCACCAGCAGGTCGATGCCCTGCTCTAGCTGTTGCAATTGCTCACTGGTGGCGCTGGGGGCCATCAGCTTGTGGTTTAAACATTCCTCAGGCATCCCTTCAAATTGGAGATCGCTAAGGCCACTCACATTGAAATAGGGGTGGATGCCAAAGCTAAATGGCAGGGGCTGGCTTGCCCTGTTATGGAGGGTGGCAGTTACCTCGAGGGCGCCAGGGGCTAGGCGGTAATCAAGCTGCAGCAAAAAAGCAAAGGGGAAATCCAGCAGGGTGGCAGGGGTATCACTGAGCTCCAAACGCACCCCGCGGCCATCAGCTAGGGCCGATATTTGCCAGGGCATGGTGCGGGCAAAGCCGTGCTGTTTAAGGGAGGCGATGCGGCCATCAGCTAGGGGCAACTGGTCGTTTGGCAGGTTGCCGCAAATGGGAAACAACACCGGTGCACCGCCCCTGATCGACTGGCTTGGATCCAAAAAGCGGGCTTCATCTAGGTAAACGATTTCATTGCCACCGCAACACCAACCACTTAGCAAGCCACCCCGTTCAGGCACTAAACGAATTTGATCACCGCTGCTGGCATCAGTGAATAGCCAATGGGGGTAGGGGCTGGTTTGTTGTTGCAGTGCCATAGCCGTTGAATTTAAGCGAGCGTGCTCAACCATTGCAGCAGCTCTGCGTTAACAACCGCCGGCTGTTCGTCGTGGGGGCAATGGCCAGCTTCCAAAACCACTTCAGTGGTGGCAGCAGGGGCGTGGCTTTGAAATAGGGCCCTGCGGCCAACAGCATTTATCCAGGGATCGCGGATACCCCAAAGCAACAGCAACGGGGCTTGCAACTCAGCGAACAAATGGTCGAGCGGTTCGCCCTTAGGGAAATCAAAAACCGTACGAAACACCCCAAAGGCACCTGGATCCAAAGATGGGGTCCTGATGGCCTCCACCAGGGCTTCATCCACATTGGTTTTATCCACGTAAACCTGATTCAAGGTGCGGCGGATCGTGGCTCTACGGCGCAGATTTTCAAAGATCAAGCGCTGCAGCACAGGGCTTTGCAACAAAGCAGCCGCAATGGTTTGGCGGGCAATGGCAGCCAAACCCTGGGCTGGTTTTTGTTCACTGCTGAATGGTCCGGCGGCATTCAGCAACACCACACCAGCGCACTGCTCCTTGAGGGCGGCACCGGCGGCTAAGGCTGCATAACCGCCCAGGGAATTACCCACCAACACCGTTGGTTCAGCGATGCGTTCCTGCACATAGGCGCAGAGTTGATCACGCCACAATTCACCGCCATAGGCCTCACCAGCTGGTTTTGCACTGGCACCAAAACCGAGCAGATCAATGGCATGCACAGGATGGTGCTGCTCAAGGGCGGGGATATTGAAACGCCAGTGGTAGGTGGAAGCGCCAAAACCATGTACCAAGAGCACGGGTATCCCAGCGCTGCTGGTGCGCTCAAGGCTGTGAATGGGGTGGCCGCGAAAGCTCCAGGGTTCCTTCACGGCCAAATCAAAAATGTTTGCGGATGCTAAGGATGCTTCACCTGCAACGGTTAGCTCTGCCCATGGTTGATGCTGATTTAAGTGTGCTGTTCAGCGGCAGCGCCCTATGGGCACTAGCTTTCTATGTGCCCTTAAGCGGCCCAATCGCAAGGTTTGAAGCTGAATTAGTGGCTGCGGGGATGGCAGAAACAAAACGCCAAGTGCTTTTGGTGCTGAGCAGCGTGGCCCTAGCTGCGGGAGTTGGCGTGGTTTGGCAACTGCTGTTGAGCTGGGCGCTTAGCCCCAGTTGGGCCGCCAGCATGGCCTTATTAGCGGTTTTAGCAACTGGTTTCTGGGTGCTTGCTAATCGCGAATAGAACTATCTATTTGCACCAACAAATCCACGGATGTAGTCGATTCCCCAATCGAGGGTGTGGGGGGGAAGTTCATATATATGGTAGAAAATTAATCGTTTTGCGGCTTCGATACGCTCCATTCCAACGGCCCTGAGATTTGCTTCAGAAGCGATAAAAAATTCAGCCATGGCAGCTTGATTGCCATTTTTAACACCACTCACATACAAATCACGCAATTTGCCAACAAGTTCAGCCGTGGCAGGGGCAAAGCTAATAAGTTCATCACCCAAGGGAATCGTCATATTTTTGATGCAGCCCATGGAGAACTTCATGGCGGCCCTGGTTTCTTCCACACTCAAAGCATCATCTGAACCATCTCTGAATTGGTGCTGGATTACACCGTTGGTGCACTCGATCATGCGCAGCAAGGCAACCTTATCTAGCTCTTCAGGGGGAAGGGCCGAAAAAAGTGCGTCCCAATTAGCGGTCATGGAAATGTGTAATTTTACAAATCGTAACAACTATGGGGCGTAGCTGTGTGGCAGATTTAACCAAATTGAAAAACGAATCTGTATGGCCTTAATTCCCCGCTGGCAATACATGACAGACGAATCAAAAGCGCTGGTTAAACGCTTAGCCATCTCAGGTGTAATATTAGTGTTTTCCTTGATTATTGCAAGAACTTTACTATTCTGGGTAATAACCGCTTTAACAGTTTGGTGGTTGTGGAAATTAATTAAAAAATGAATAAAAACAATATATAATGCTATATGCGATTAATAATCATCACCGTATTTAACACTTGAATCAACATTCATTAATTCAACCGTTGTTTTATAACCCTGGGCAACGGTTAGATCGTGTTGGTAGCCGATGTCACGCAGGGCGGCCACGTCGTATTCAGGGGCAGTGAGCCAACTAAAACCCTTGCCAAAGGTGTTGTCGGGGTTAACCACATACCAATGACATGCAGTGTCGGGCACATGGACAGAACATTTTGTCCAATCGTTATCCCACTGGGGCACCTGAACAAAAGAAAGTGCCGCAAATAAAAAACCGAAGAAACTAAGAAACATCAGCTGCTTAAGAATTTGTTACACAATAGCAGCCTTTGGCGCGGAAGGGGCAAATAGCGCCGATATCAGGCAAAATCAGGGCAAAATCATTGCCCTGGGAAAAATCACCAATCAACGCTGCGATAATTGGCATGGCTTTTGTTTTAGAAGCTGTGGGCATATTGCTGTAAATAAGGCAAAACCCCGCCTGCCAAAAGACCAACAATGTGCGTGAGTGCCATTGGTTTTGTGTGTGGTGGGTAAGAGAGCAATGGGTGGCGCTTGATTTGCCGATGCTCTGCTAACCAGATCAGAACAGACAGAAGAACAAAGCACCCAACTAGTTGGAGGGAGTGCTCTGCCAACCCGTCAAACCCAAATCGTTTGCTCTGAACTAGATGTAGTGCGAGGTGCTCGATATTGCCTGGAAGCACGGTGCTGATGGCAAAAATGCCACCTCCGCAGAGTGCTTCCCTGAATCCACCTATGCGCTTCACGGGGTGAGTTTCAAATGTCTTTTATGCCCCAGCACCACCCGCCAGCAGACCCAAAGGACCAAATGCCAGCAACCCACCAATGGCAAGGAAAACAACCGCTGCCACTTTTTTCACGGACATTGGCAGTTTCCTGAGCATCAGGTAGGTCCCACCACACACCAAGGCAGAACTGATCAGGGCGCCGCTCCACCAAAGCAGGGTGCTTGTATCTTTCGGCGCTTCCATTCCATGAAGCATTGCGTGGATTGAGATTGCTGCTGCCACCACAGCACCGCTGATGGTGGTGAGAATATTTGGGTTCAAGGTTTTGGCGAACCTGCCCGCCAGGAGGATCACGCCACCCACCACTGAGATCGCCAGTGCCGCAATCACCTCAGCAGAAGCAATTGTGAGTCCCGTTACACCGGCTGCAGCACCGATAACGGCACCTCCCAGTGCCCACAGCAGCAGTTGGGATGAGATGAAGGAGGCAGCAGTGCCTACTGCCATCAGCATGAATAGGTGATCTACGCCCAGCAGTGGGTGGGTCAAACCGCCCAGAGCACCACCAGCGGCGGTGCCATGGGCGAGTGCAGGATGAGTGCCCAGAATGACGGCGGACCCTGCCGTTAGGGCAACCAGTGGAGAAAGAAGTCGTTTCATGGGATGACTCGGTCCTCGCCGAGCAAGAAGGTGAATTGGAACGGCGAGTGTTCTGACTAAGGGGCAAACCCCATCACAGTTGCGGGACAGCGGCGGAGTTGGGCGAACCCGCACCGCACTTTCCTCGTTTGCTACTTCCAACTGGGAAGCAGATCCGTCCTGGCGCACACTATGCCTCAACTGGCATAACATGGGCAGTCGCAGGCGCAACTTAACGTTCAAACCAGTATTGATCTACTTGCTTGCGATCGATGCCTGCTCCACCAGGGTCTGATTCCACAGGGTGAGCACCTGACCAAGCGTTGTGCTCAGTGGGTGGCACGGCAGGAAGTTCGGCAGGGGTGGTGCGCTGAGGTGGCGTAAAACCACTGTTCTTATCTTACGGAAAAATTCTTACGGATAAAAAGATTGCAGCACAATTGATTTGAGCAAACGACCTCAACTTAAACGTAATCATTTCCAGTTCACCACTGGGATTTACGTCTGTCTTCTCTGTAAGTATTGCGAAAGCATAAAAGCAGTACCCCTCAAATCCATTGCAGCAGAGGGGATTTACCTCTAAGTTGTGTAATCGGCGTTGATGCTTACATATTCAGCCGACAGATCGCAACCCCAGGCCCGGCCAGCACCAGAGCCAGATCCCACAACTAAATGAATATCAACTTGATCGCTCTCTAGATATTTGCCAGATCCCTTTGTTTGTAAATACAATGATGCTGCCGATCGATCAAAATTAAGCGGTTCGCCATCAGCCATTAATTGATAGGGGCCAAGCCATAGGGCAACAACCTCTGGATCAAAACAAACCCCTGCCCTACCCGCTGCTGCAACGATCCTGCCCCAATTGGGATCACGGCCATGGATTGCAGTTTTAAACAAGGAAGAGCCACATATTGTGCGAGCTATTTGGCGGGCCTGACTATTAGTTTCAGTGCCTTCCACCAACACTTCAATTAAACAACTAGCGCCTTCCCCATCACGGGTTATCGCCCGAGCTAAATATTCACAAATTTGATTTAAACCAGCCTCTAATAAAGGCCAATATTGTTCCTCTAGCTGGGGCCCAGCGGCAAAAGCAATCAATGAATCATTGGTGCTGGTGTCGCCATCAACAGTGATTGAATTAAATGAATTATCAGCAGCTCGCCCTAACATTGCCTGCCATTGCTGCGCAGGAACAGTCACATCACAACTAATAAATGCAAGCATTGTTGCCATATTTGGATGAATCATGCCCGACCCTTTTGCAATACCTCCGAGGCGCACAAGCTGGGTACCTATTTGCAACTCCAATGCATGGCTTTTTGCCACTAAATCAGTGGTGAGGATCGCGGTAGCAGCTGCAGCGCCAGCTTCGGAATTAGTAGCTAATGCATCCACCAAGGGATCAATAGCTGTTAACAACACATCCATTGGGATCGGCACACCGATCACACCGGTGGAGCAAATCAACACTTCTTCATGGGCTAAACCAAGTCGATCAGCTAAAGCAGCAGTGGCCCTCAAGCTATCGATTAAGCCAAGATCGCCAGTGCAGGCATTGGCTTGGCCTGAATTTATAAGCACTGCCCTCGCCGTGCCTTGGCTTTGTTGCAACCTCTCTACGCATAGATCAACGCAGCCAGCCCGCACGATGTTTGTGGTAAAAACTCCAGCCGCCACCGCCGCCTCTGGCGCCAAGAGGAGTGCTAGGTCTTGCTTACCACTTGCTTTAAGCCCAGCTGTGATGCCAGCGGCTTTGAAACCATTTGGGGCTGTGATGCCACCGCTAATTGGTTGCCACTGATTCACGGCAGGTTCACACCACTGGCACCATCCTGCCGGTGAAGATGGTGATGCTCAATCAATTGATTTCCATGGGCCAACGCCGCATCGGCCTCACCGGTGGAATTGCCAGTGGTAAATCGAGCGTGGGGAAACTGCTGCAAGAAAAATATGGCCTGCTGGTTTTAGATGCTGATCGCTATGCCCGCGCTGCCCTAGCCCCTGGCACTACAGCTAGCAAAGCGGTGCTAAACCGCTATGGGCAAAAGCTATTTTGCGGTGATCATCTTGATCGCAAGGCCCTAGGTGATCTGGTTTTTAATAACCCCACAGAACGCATATGGCTTGAGCAACTGGTGCATCCAATTGTGCGGCAAAAGATAGCTGAGGAATTAAATAAATCAACTACAATTGAAACCATAGTATTAATGATACCACTCCTTTTTGAAGCGGGCCTTGAATCACTATGCACGGAAATCTGGCTTGTAGATTGCGATGAAAATCAACAATTAGAACGCTTAATTGCTAGGGACATATGCACAAATGAACAGGCATTAGCACGCATTAATGCCCAATGGCCATTAGCCCGTAAGCGCCTCCTAGCCGATCGCCTGATCAACAACCGCGGCAGCAGTAGTGAACTAGAAAACCATGTGGCGCTGGCCTTGGATCATCCTGAAGCCTAGATTTAGGGCAATTAACAGCTGGCGCCATGGTGAGTAACTACAACGCCTCGCAACCACTGCTTAGGTGGCTGCTTTTCTTAAATGTCATCTGTTTAGCAGTGCCTTCTTTTGCAGCTGGGGAAACCGCCACAGTGCAAGAAATCCTTGATGGCAACCAACTTTATATTGATGGCAACCAAGCCCGGCTGAAACAAGCTGCCCAAGCGCCTCAGGTGATCAGCACCGGTGATAGCCGCGGCCAGCTGGGTTTTGAAAATGGTGCAGTTGCAAGAATAAATCGCCAATCCCTGCTCAAATTAGGCAGCAGTTGTTTCCTGCTTAATAAAGGACAAATCCTGGTGTCTGGCCGCCAAGATGGCTGCACCCGCTCCGCTCGGATGAGTGTGAGGGGCACGAATTATTTGTTGCAGGTAGACGAAAATGGCAATGCTGATCTCGCCGTTTTGGAAGGCACTGTGCAAGTGGAAGCAACTGAATCCAAAACAGCACCAGTAACCGTGCAAGCTGGCCAGCGATTGCGTTTAAGCCCCGCGGGGGTAGTGCTGGGCTTGGTGAAACTTGCCCTTGGTGATTATCAATCAATACTTGATGGCCCTCTATTTAGTGGCTACAGCTTGCCCTTGCCGGCTTATGCAAGCCTAGAAAGTTATCTACGCAGCAATATGCCTGGATTAAATCTACCCATTACCCCTAGCCTGCCAATACCAACAACGCCTTCCGTGCCCGGCCTATCCCTACCGCGTTTCTTCTAATCGCAAATCTGCAATAAGCAGCGATGGCCCCCTCCCTTGGATCGAATTCACGTTTAAGCATTTATGTTTTAAGCCTGGCGATCATTAGTGGTGGCTTGAGTGGTTGGGCTCCTCCGTTATGGCGCAGCTGGGCAATAGCTACCTACAACCAAATATTCGCTTGGGCCGGCCCGCAAACGCCGCCGGCTGGTTTGTTTTTAGTTGCTATCGACGACGCTTCGTTGCAACAGGGCCAATGGTTTGAACAACAACAAAATGCACCTGGCTGGAGCAAAGGTTTAGGCCAGCTGCCTTGGCCCAGGGCTAGTTATGCCGTGCTGGTGGAAAAACTCAGGGCCGCTGGCGCCAAAGCAATCGCCCTGAATGTTTTGTTTGAAGGCCCAAGCAGCCGTAGCCCCAAAGACGACAGCCAATTGGCAGCAACCCTGGCTCGCCACAAAGGCCATGTGGTGCTTGCCGCTGAAATGCTGGAACCAAATGATTCCCAGGGAGCTGGTGGGCTCAGCCTGGCGCCGCCCCTTTTGGCACTACAGAAAGCAGCCGGGGGAAGCAAAGCACTTGGGCTCACAAACATGCTTAAGGGAGAAGACAACGCTGTTGGCCCCCACCCCGAGGCCTACATAAGCCAAGTACTCAAACCCCATGGCTTTGGTTTACAACGTTCACTACCCCTTGCCCTTTTGGATGCAGGCGCTCAAAAAAGCCGCCAACCCGATGCCCTAAGGGCCCTGCGCCCTTACGGGCCAGAGGGACACCTACCGCGTATATCAGCATGGGAAGTACTTGATCCCGATCGCTGGCAACAACAGCCTTTGCGTAAAAAGTTAAAAGGGGCGTTGGTGCTTGTGGGCCCCACCCTTGATCAAGGCGAAAACGGCCACAACAGTGCCTTTGGTGTGCTTTCGGGCCTGGAATTATTAGGTACCGCCAGTGCTAACTCCATCGACGGCACAGGACTTGCCCCATGGCCTGCCACAGCTTGGCACCGCGCCCTGGTGGCATCGCTGCCACTGCTGCTGATTGGCCTGATTGGTTTGCAACGGCCAAAACTGCGCTGGCGCTTGGCCTGCTGCGGCCTTGGCTTGATCTTGCTTTTGCTGATCAGCACGAGCGCACTGTTGCGCTGGCAGCGAGCCCTACCCCTATTAGCTCCCGCCGCCGCTTTGATCCTGCTGGCTAGTGGTTTTGGCATTGATGGCTATTGGCGGGAAGAAAAAGAACGCAGGCGACTGCGCCGCACCTTTGAACGTTATGTAGCCCCTAGTGTTGTGGCAGAAATCCTGCAAAATAGAGAAGCAGCCGAGGGAATCTTGCTGGGCCGCACCTTACCGGTAACAGTGTTATTCAGTGATCTAAAAGGATTTACTGCCCTCACCCAACAATTATCTAAAGAAGGACGCAGCACAGATTTAGTGCAACAACTAAATACCTATCTAGGCGCCATGGTGGAGGTAATCACAGCCCATGGCGGCACCGTAGATAAGTTCATTGGTGATGCTGTGATGGCGGTATTTGGCTCGCCCCGCAGCCGTGGTGTTGCCATAGAAGCAGTTCATGCAGTTC
>Ga0214923_10007832_pt1 | contig 11539 bp, 9 predicted proteins | sample LL1510_MetaG_FD_177993 | JGI IMG/M metagenome (GOLD analysis project Ga0214923, IMG submission 177993) | Freshwater microbial communities from Lake Lanier, Atlanta, Georgia, United States - LL-1510 | ecosystem: Environmental > Aquatic > Freshwater > Lake | place: USA: Georgia | collected 2015-10-15 | reverse complement strand
GCCGCCAATGATGAACAAAGCATGGCCAAACTGAGGCAAAACAAAGCCGAACCATGAGACCGGCAACCCGACAACCGCATCCACATGGACTTGCATATTGAGTTGTTAAAAATCGCTGCCATAATGTTCGGTATCACGGCTTTCCCCCCCCGGCCCTCTCCAGCGTGTTTCGGTTCCCGAGCGCACAGCATGAGCCGGCACTGGGAATGTTTTTCAACAAGGGATGTGTTGATGACTTTTGATGGGAAATTCTGTTCAAACACGCAGCTGGGGTTTTCCAATCAACGCCCTCGCATCAAATGGGCAAAAGCTGCGCGGCTCGCAGCCAACATGAGTAGAATTTTTGGCCTGGCTCTCGCGCTCTTGGTTGCAGCATGCACAACAAGCAAAACCGACGCAGAAAGTTCACGCACGGCTCAACAGCGGGAAGATATCAAATCCCTGCTCGCTGCAGGCCGACTTATCGACTGCAAACTCATCAATCAAGAGTGGTTTATTCCTGGAGATGTAAAACAGGCTCAAGTCGTACGCAGCGAAGGCAAATGGTCGCTCATTTACGAAGCAATACTGAGATCTGGTCCACGTACGGTCTTTCAGAGCCTCACCCCTGGTCTCGCTTTTCAGGGTGACGGGGTCGTCCTAGGCACGCAGAAAGCACCACTCGTCAGTGATTTGCGAACCTATGAAGACGCTGGGCGACATCCATGGACTGTCAGTCGAGTGAGAATTCCTGGTTCGGAGCTTTCTAACGGAATGGTTGAAGTGGTTGTCAAAGATTCTATCCGGCGTTCAATTTTGTCCGTTCCTGCGAATGAGTCAGTGCAGCAAATCTGGCCGGTTTTGCCCGCAGGCAACGGCGTGAGCAACATCATCGTGCGAACAACGCCGGTCGAAGAGTCCGGAGCTGGGCAATCCTTAGATGAGAGCACGTATCACTGGTTTCAAGTCAATACGAATGAAAACTCGGGACGTCTTGTCAGTACCTATCGAGCTAGAGGCTTAAACATTCAGCCAGCAGCCTTTGTCGCACTTGAAAAAACTGCGGAACCCATCGCAGTGTCCATCATGCAGGCCAAATTAAGCGACCAAGACGTCGATCCGCGAATCGCCGACTCCTCAACCCGTATTTCTTTGAATCGCCTTTTTACTCAAGTGCCACAGGAGAAAGTTATTTTTACGGGAAAAGGCACCTTATCGGGCCTTACAGTTTCTAACCCGGGCCTCAGCCCAAACCTCCATTTGGCGTGGATATTTAATCCCGTTCGCGGCAGTTCTCGCTATATCCAAACCACCTCCATTCCTGTCCGATTTATTCCTGAACGTTATTTTTCGCGAGCTTCTTTGCGCGATATCGACAGTCCAATTGCGACAGAGATTAACTATGAAGCCAATGACCCAGAATTTTTATTCACCAATGTGAATCAAAATCAGCCGGTCCCAGTGCTTGGTTGGTGGGCAAAACTTGAGAATGAAGTCGCAGTGGTCTTGCATCCGATTTCCGTCGCACAAAAGAAAAGCCGCACGACATCACTCAAATCAGCCGACGGAGCAATCCTTGGCTTTGCGTTTCAGCCATCACTCGCAGTCATCCCACCTAAGTCCTTCACCCGTGTCATGTCATTCGCCGCAGCGCCTTCAGCGAGCGAAAAAAATATTATAGTTCTCTCCAATAGATCTGATTCCACCGAACTTGTAAAAGAAACGACTCTCCTTCCCTGCACATTTTGAGGAATATTTTGACAACACTGCCAGCGCATCAATCAAAAAGAATTTATCTCAGCAGTCATCTCAATGCTGAAGATGCGAGTCAGGTCTGTGCGATTTTGGATGATCTGCAAAATCACCCGCCTTGGGATTTCGAGAGCGCAGCTCGCTGGTACGGAACCTTTGTCGAACTCTCTGATGCAACAAATGAGGTACAGACCCGCCTTGACCTTCTCTTCTCTCTCGAATCAAATGAGCCCAATCACGCGCAACGCACCGCAGAATTTGAACGCAATATTCTATCGAAACTCATGAGCTGCCGCGCTGCCCTTATGGATATTTATCTCAATTCTCCATGGCGCACGTCGATGCATTCCGATGACTCAGGAAAAATCATCCATGAAGTTCTTGCTCGGCGAAAATTCGCATCAGATCATCTAACGCCATTGCAAATCGAAGAAAATCAACTCATCCGTGAATTCAAAACATTTTCAGCAAGCGCAACCTGCCTCTATTTCGGTAGGCAGATTCCTCTTGGGGTAGTTATCGGAAAGCTCAACGACCCGCGCTCAGAGATTAGAAAAGAAGCATTTGTCTCGCATTGGAAGCGAATCAAGGAATCAAAAGAATGGCTTGAAGACCTGTTCACGAGATTACTCAAAAATAGACTGAGCCAAGCCAAAGTCGCGGGCGCAGCATCATACACAGAACTGATTTTTACCGACTTGGGTCGGTTCGATTACACGGCCAAAGACTGCCAGGTCTTTCGCGAGAGCATTCTCAAAGCAATTGTTCCTTTGGTCTCAAATCTGCAGAGTCGACAACTCTTGAGTCTTGGCACGCCCACCTTGCAGCCATGGGATTCCAATATTTGGCCGCGCATGACTCCGAGCGAACTCCCGTGCCAGGGTGACCTGCAAGAGATGCTTGAAGCAGGCAGTCGAATTATCGGAAAAATTCATTCGGGATTCGGCACCTTTTATAATCAGCTTCGCGAGCGAAGTTGCATCGATATCTTTCCCCGAAACATGAAAGCACCAGGGGCTTTTTGCGTTGTCCTGCCCGAGACAGGAACACCATTTATCTTTGGAAACTTTTCCGGAAATTTCCGCGATGCCTTTACATTGCTGCATGAGTTTGGACACGCACTTCACGGCTCGGCGGCGCTACAAATCAAAAACGTTCTCGTTCGACATCCTGGCTTGGAGTTCTGCGAGGTCGCATCCATGGGACTCGAATTTCTCGCACATCCGCATCTGAACGAGTTCTGGCCAAGGAGCGGCGACGCACAAAAAGCCTGGGCGCTGCATTGCTTTAATGCTCTTCAGTTCTGGCCCTTTATGGCGATGCTCGATGAGTGGCAACACGTCGTCTATTCAGAGGAACTTGTGGAGGCTTCTGATAGAAGTGTACTTTGGAAAGAGCTCTCAAATAAATACCGTCCGAATATCGATTGGTCTGGAGTTGAGGATTTCGAGGAACTCGGCTGGTTGAGTCGTCCTCATCCAATGACTTCGCCTTTTTATTATATCGACTATGGCATCGCTCAGCTTGGTGCTGTGCAATTGTGGGCAGCGAGCCGCGAAAATTATCCAAGGGCTGTCGAAGATTATATTCGCGGCCTGAGCTTGGGAGCGCAGAGAAATCTTCCTCAACTTTTCGAAGCAAGTGGGCTGAGGTTTGATTTTTCCAGCGCATGGGTCGAAAAGATGGGCCGGGTTTTGTCGGCAGAGATTGAAGACTTCTTTTTTTGACAAGCATAAAAAAAGGGAACCCGAAGGTTCCCAATTCTGCTATTCCCGCAAATAAAATTACTTACGAATGTTCAATGCACCGATCAGAGTGCTGTAGCGACCTTCGTCATTGCTGCGGAGGTAGTCGAGCAAGCAGCGACGTTGGCTAACGAGTTTCAAAAGTCCGCGACGACCAGCAAAGTCCTTCTTGTGTACTTTGAAATGCTCAGTCAGGGTGTTGATGCGCTCGGTCAACAGCGCAACTTGAACTTCGGTAGAACCCGTGTCGTTTGCGTGGCGCTTGAACTTGTTGATCATCTCTTCGCGTTGCTGTGTGGTCTGTTGCATGTTACGACTCCTTGCATGCTTGTTGCGGAACTTCCGCAGTTTTTATGGGTCAAAACCAGATTGGGGTCGGCCGACCAAAGCCTTTTCCGCCGGACCAGTCATGACCTCTCCGAACGGCTGGGCTAGCACCCCAACCGAAGAAAGGCAAGTCAAATGAGGCCTCTGCTCCCCTCTGGATTTGGACTTGGAGGGCATCTCCAGACCTCTTTGCAAGGGCTACGGTCTATTTCCAACCCTCTTTGCAACATCCCCGGACTCCAAGCTGGTGAACCAGCTGAGTTTATGCTCCGGGCAATTATTCTATCGATGCAGAGCGTTGGCCATACTATCCCAAATCCGGCGGTCGGCTGTCTGCTGACTCGACCCGACGGAACCCTCGTTGCAGCCGGGGCGACCGAGGTTTATGGCGGACGCCACGCGGAGAGGGTTGCATTTGATGCCCTTATGGCAATGCACCAATCGTCTCAGGGTCTTGATGCCTATGTGACTCTCGAGCCCTGCTCACACCATGGCAGGCAACCACCCTGCTGCGAGCTTTTCTCAGATTCAAAAATCGAAAACCTCTATGTTGCCGTGCTTGATCCCAATCCATTGGTGAATGGAAAGGGCTTGAAGTTTGTGCAAAACGAAGCTCGAAAGGTTCAGGTTGGGGTTGCACAGAATGCGGCGACGGCCTGGCACCTCCCTTTCTTAGTCCAACAAAAACTCGGTCGCCCGCTCATCGCAGGCAAATGGGCGCAGACACTGGACGGCGCACTCGCAGATGCAAATGGAACGTCGCAGTGGATTACCGGCCCCGCAGCAAGAGCTCACGGTCATTGGCTGCGCCTCAAATATGACGTCACAGCGGTCGGCTTAAACACACTCCTCGCTGATCAGCCCTCGCTCACAGCGCGTGATTGTTGGCGTCCCAACATGCGTCAGCCCAACGTTTTGATTTTAGACCTGGTCAGCGAAAGCGCTGCCGACGACACACGTCTTCAATCAGGACTCCGCAAAGTTTCAGATTCATCAAACGACCGAAAGATAGGATTGGTATGTCCCCAAAGTCACGTTGCAACTTTGCAAGGCAAGCTCCCCCCAGAAATCCAACTCCTCGGCTTGCCTTCTCATTCCCGCGAACTCTCCTTAGCCAAACAGCTGAATTCATTTTGGACGGGTCCGGAAATCAATCAATGGCTTGGTCGAGCCCCACAAAGCATCTTCATCGAAGGAGGCGCTCAGCTGCTGTCACACCTTGTTGCTGCCGACCTTCTCGATGTTCTGCACATTTTCCTGGCACCTATGATTCTCGGTGGACAAGCAAGACGGGTAAATGCAACACAATTAAGCTCACCAGAACTTTCCATGGCTTCACATTTTGACATCATCTCCATGTTCCCATTGGGCAATGATATGCTCCTCGAGCTGGCACCTGCACGCATCGTGAATGCCTTTTTCGCGCAAGGATAAACGCGCTATGTCGGAATCTACGGAAGCAAATACGGTGGAACCCAAAGGTGATGAATCAGCACCGAGTCTTTCCACGACTCAATTCCGCACCGACAAACTCACTCCATTGCTTTTGCGGTTTCTGAATCGTTTGAAGCAAACTGGAAAATCGGTTCACACGATTTCTGCATACCGAAACGACCTGTCTATTTTTTGTCAATTCTTGATTAAAGAACAGCTAGATCCGCGCGACTTCCAATCGCAATTTCAGGAGCGCTGGACCGCCCATCTGGGATCCCGAGGAAGAAAATCCCCCGCAAGCGTTCGTCGCGCATTGATGAGCGTGCGCACCTTTTTGCATTTTCTCGTCAAAGAAAAAATTATCGAGCGCTCACCAATGCTCGAATGCAAGTCTCCGCGTCAACCTGCTCATGATCTGTTGATGGTAAAGCCGGAGCATTATTTCACACTTCTGAACGCACTGAACACACGCGAACGCAGCACCGATCCAAAGGCGATCCGCGATCTCGCCTTGATTCAAATCCTAGGCGAATGCGCTCTAAAAGCATCAGAGGCCGCATTTTTGAAATGGAGCGACATTCTTTTCGATGGGAATCCAAGCGAAAAAGAAACGACTCTGACACTCCGCGTTGCAGGACAAAACGAGCGGATGGTTAAAGGTAATCAAGACCTAGCTCTGACTCTCTGGCGACTCCGTGACGCTCGCCAACAACTTGGTTTGCCCACAGATCCACAGGCCAAACTCTTTTTTGGCTTTCTCAATGTGAGCCGAAAACTTAAGTCAGATGGGTTGCATCGACACGGTGTAAAGTTCGTTGTTTACGAAGTCTGTGACGAGATTCTGGGAATCCCTTATAACTCAGAGAGCCTCCGCAATCATGCAATCCTCCGCTGGCTCGAATTTGGCATAAGCGCACAGCAAGTCGCGCAGTTGGCTGGTTATTCATCACTCAATTCACTTGAACGTTTCCGCATTAAAGCACGCGGACACAGACGACCAAACCGCCGTCTCAAAAAAACGGAAGGCTCAGCGTCAACGGAAAAAATGCGACGGGATGCCATAAACGGCAATCCATCGGATAGCTCGAAGGAACTTTTATCACCATGATACCTCAGCAGATAGGCCACTGCGAAATTCTTGAACTCGTTGGCTCAGGTGGTCTGGGCGAAGTCTATCGAGCAAAAGATAAAAAAACTGGTCATATTGTTGCCCTCAAGCGACTCCACGACAAGTATCAAAACAGTTTAAAATTGCTTGGTCTCTTTCACAAAGAGATCCTGATGCATGCTCAGGTTTCACATAAACATTGTGTGAAATTCATTGAAGCGAATCTAACGCCACCCAATGCGCACATTATTACTGAATTTATCGAAGGAATTAATTGCCATTATTTGCTCAAAAAGGTTGGCCCCATTCCTCCGCTCATTGCGTGTTGTATCACCCTCGATCTTCTGCAGGGCCTCGATCACATCCATTGTCTCGATATGGTCCACTCGGATCTCACACCTGCAAACGTCTTGCTTGAAGTGACCGGGCGCACGGTTCTGGCTGATTTCGGACTCAGCTGTAATCAGGAGGTTGAAGATTACGAGGGAATGACCGTTGGAACCCCCGGATATCAAGCGCCCGAACGTCTGAGTCACGGCGCCATGACTCCACTTTCAGATATCTATAACGTCGGATTGATCTTTCACGAACTCCTTCTGGGTGAAAGAATTTTCCCAAATCCAGATCCCAAGGAAGTGATGTCAAAAATGAAAGTCCTTCCAGGGAAATTTCCATCAACCGGTGACGCAACAGCAGATGAGTTCATTTTTAAAATCCTTAAGACATCGCTGCATTTGAATCCACAAAAAAGATTCCCATCAGCGCGCGATTTTATGTTCGCGATCTATCAGGTTTTAAAGGTCTATGACATTCGCTTCACACGGCGGGCGATATTGCAGTGGATGATCGACGCGCAACTTACGACACTGCCACCTGCTGAACCCAAGCAGATAATTTATATCAAATGACGACACAAAAGAATTTTAGAATCATCTCTCTGGTTCCCAGTTTAACAGAGACTCTCTGCCATTTCGGCCTCGAACAAAATCTTGTTGGCTGCACAAGCTTTTGTATCGAACCAATGTCTTTGCGCAAGAGGGTCATTTCCGTGGGAGGAACAAAGGATCCTCGTATTGAGGACATATTATTGCTTAAGCCCACCCACGTTTTGACCAACAACGAAGAGAACACAAGCGATCTCATTCACACACTCAAAACACTCTCCGCAACGCATCACTTTGAGGTGATTGAAACCTTTCTAGAAAAGCCAGCTGACAATTTTCAGCTCGTGGAGAGACTTTCAAAAACCTTCGAATTCGGGTCGGCTGCAAAGGAATGGGTCAACGACAGGCAGAGCGAATTTAATCAATTGCAGAGCGATTTGAAAAACTCAGGTCAATTTTCATTTATGTATTTCATCTGGATGAATCCCTGGATGGTCGCTGGGAATCAAACGTATATCTCCAATACGCTTGCACTTGTGGGCGGAAAAAACGTCATTGTCACCGGGATGCAGCTTACAGAAAGATACCCACCCATCGAAATCAATGACCCTCGCATCGTGAAATCGGACCTTCTGCTTTTTTCATCAGAACCATTCCCGTTCAAAAAAAGACACGTTGAAGAATTTTTTCAGAAATGTGGAAAAAAGCAGCCATACTTGCTGGTCGATGGACAAGCTTTGAGTTGGTATGGCAGTCGATTCGCATCAACACTTCTTTACCTGAGGAAGCTTTATGAAGAAATTCAAAAGATCTAAAATCATTTCTGCATTGCTCTTTAGCTCAATCGCGCTCACAACCCTAAACGCCCTTGTAATCCGTGCCGAACCCCCAACCACCGAACCACTCTCAGTGCCAACGGCACGCAGCGGTTCAGTTGAAATCAGCCCTTCAGCACAGCCGCCACATTACTTCGTCATTGCTTGCAATGACGGTGATACCTGTCGATTGCGGGCAAGCGACAACACACAAATTAAAGTCCGATTGGTTGGAATTGACGCACCAGAGACTAGTAAAAAAAAGAAAATGAAGAAAACGGAAGGTCAGCAAGGAGCAAGCGAAGCGAAGAAATTCCTAAATGAACTCGTGGTCGGGAAATCTGTCACACTGCAATCGTATGGCACAGACATGTACGGAAGAAACCTAGCCGAGATACGAATTCAAGGCGAATCGGCGAATTTAAAAATGGTCAGCGAGGGTTGGGCTGAGGTTTACCGAGGAAAGCCACCCGCAGGATTTAATCTCGAGCCCTTCGAAAGAGCGCAAGAGCTCGCACAAAAATCGAAGAAGGGTGTCTGGGGGCTGGGTAACTACGAGAGCCCGAAAGATTTTCGCAAGCGAACAAAACATTAAGGTCAGTCTTCAGTGGTCGATCGACCCCTTTCCCGGTGAGTCTTAAAAAAGCTCACCACGGATTGTGCAACAGACGATGGCAATCCTCCACGCTCAACAAGCTCATTTTCTGATGCTTGGGCAATCAATTCGACGCTTCCAAATTCGAGCAAAAGTTTTTTTCGGCGCTTGGGTCCAAGTCCAGATATTTCTGCAAGTTGACTGCGCAAGCTCTGCTTATCGCGTTTCTTTCGATGAAAACTAATAGCAAAGCGGTGTGCTTCGTTTCGAATTTGAGTCACCAATTGGTATTCAGGACTCGCAGTCGTCAACAAAATTGTTGCTGGCTCAAGCTCAGGAAGAAGTGCACCACCCGCTTCACGTTGAGGAACGACAATTCTTTCAGAGCTCATGCTGACCTTTTTTGACCGAAAATCGCGCGCAGTTCGTGATTTGGCAATACCAAAAATAGGTACTGAATCGAGGCCTAGACTCTTGAGCAACCATGCAACCTCTCGGACCTGAGGTTCACCGCCGTCAACGAGAAGGACATCTGGAATCTCGTGTCGACGCTCATCTTTGAATCTGCGCCGAATCACCTCTCGCAAACTGGCAAAATCGTCCTGACCAACAACCTCGCGAATCGTGTATTTTCGATATTCATTTTTGGCAGGTTGGCCCTGCCGAAAGACAACTCCGGAGGCAACCGTAGAACCACCTTGGAAAGTCGAAATATCGTAACACTCAATCCAATTCGGCATTCGTGAAAGTGATAAAAAGTTCTGTAACCCAGACATGCGTCGTTGAGCAATTTCGTCGGAATTCAAGCATTCCCTCAGCTTGCCCTGTGCGTTGTCAGCAACCATTGTGCAAAGGCCCTCGAAAGCCTCCGCGAAAATTTTCTTTTGAGTGCCCTTGAGTTGCTTTGTTAAAGCGGGCTTTTTATCAAATTGTATTTCAAGACTTCCTCTCGGTCGCTGCTGTCGTTCCGCTTTATCTTTTTCAAGCGCCAGCAGTAGATTTGTAATCAATTGCTTCTTTTCTGGTGAAAAAAGATCTCCGCATTGTGGGAGAAAGATCGAACGCGGTATTTCATGCGTTGCATAAAATTGACCCAAGACTTGGAAGACCAATTCTGCTTGTGCATCGGCTTCCAGCGCAGGGCCATCATCAGTTGCAACATTTAATTGATCAAATGCTCGCTCAAGCCCCTCGCGAAGCAAATGAGAATTTGCGCCAATCAATTTTCCATCGCGAACAATTGCGAGATAAACGGAGACAATCTGACTACTCCAAGCAAAATCAATTACATCAGCGTCAAATCCAGGAATCAGAGTGACACTCTGTTGCTGTGCCAGTTTCTCAAGTGCGCGAAGCTGATCTCGCAAAAGTGCTGCTTTTTCAAAATTCATGTCGCGAGCAGCCAGTGCCATATCCACTTTGATCTGACCGGAAAGCTCTTGGGTTTTACCCGACAGAAGCGCGATAACTCGATCAACCAAATCTCTATAGTAAGTCTTGTCTACCTCAAGCCGACAGGGTCCAAGACATCTCTTGATATGGTAGTAATTGCATGGCCGAGTGACGGTTCTGAAAACATTTGGCGTGCATTTAACCAAAGGGAAGAACCTTTGAATGACCGACTGAGTGGCCTGTAATTCTGCTGCGTTGGAATATGGCCCAAAGTAAACGCCACCATCATTGCGACGTTTTCTGGTTTGCAGAACGCGAGGCCAGTTTTCTTCCAGTGTCACCTTCAAATAGGGATATGTTTTATCGTCCCGCAAAAGAATGTTGTAGGGGGGGCGGTGGTGTTTGATGAGGTTATTTTCAAGCAAGAGCGATTCGTTTTCATTGTCCACGACAATGAAGTCAAAGTCATGGACTCGGGAGACCAGGGCCCGGGTTTTCGGAGCATGCCTATCTAAGCCACTGAAATAACTACGTAACCGATTTTGAAGATTTTTTGCCTTACCGACATACAAAACTTTCCCGTCGGCGGATTTGTGGATATATACGCCTGGATAATTGGGGACCTTGGTGAGTTTTTCTCTCAGGGCGGCCAATCGCTCGTTTGTTGTCAACGCTCTACACTCCTAAGGAGAGACTCTGGTGAGTCAAAACCCTCAGCTCCATCTGACCAACGATTCATTTCTCTATGCGTGTCAGTCAGAATTCGCAGCCCGTTCAAAAAAAGATGGTTCATTTAATTCGCACCTGCGCTTCGAAGAGTTCCTGCTCGGAACATTCAAACGCCCCCATCAAGCTACAATGCGGGATTTCTCGCAACTTGTCTCTGCCATCACCACGCATCATTTTCAGATCACACCGCAGTTCCGTCGCCATGAATCGTTGAATCTGGAGACTGTTGCGTACTTCACGAGTGCGATTGCAACATTATTCGCTGACTTAGAAACTGCCTGCAAGGAATTCTTTGGACTTGGCCTGCCCGTTATTCCCGAAAACCCTCCAGAATATTCAGCAGAAGGTCCACTGACGACAGCGGTCCTGAGCGCCCGAGGCTTGTTTCTTGTGCAGGCGCAGGCATCAACCGACGCAGTAGAGCCCTTCGAAGCATTTCCTCGTCCTGAATTTCCAACCATGACAGCCGAGGAACAAATGACTGTTTGGTCGTGTGAAGTGTGGGATTCCGTTGCGGAAGCAATTCATGCTGCTTTTGCAGAGTATGCCGATATGGCGATGGGTTTTGCCTATTGGAAATATCAAGAGACCCCGAGCAAAGGTGAAATCGATTGGCGTGTTCGCCCTCCCGTCGGAGAAGCCTACGCCAAGGCGTTCAAGCCGATGCTGCGCAACGCCCGTGGAGATCGTGGGGGCTCTGATCGCGGAGGACGCGAGAGTCGTGGACCAGGAGCAGATCGCGGTGGGCGCGAAGGGCGTGGACAAGGAGCTGATCGCGG
>Ga0214923_10007831_pt1 | contig 11541 bp, 12 predicted proteins | sample LL1510_MetaG_FD_177993 | JGI IMG/M metagenome (GOLD analysis project Ga0214923, IMG submission 177993) | Freshwater microbial communities from Lake Lanier, Atlanta, Georgia, United States - LL-1510 | ecosystem: Environmental > Aquatic > Freshwater > Lake | place: USA: Georgia | collected... | reverse complement strand
TATACTAACTTATAATATACTAACTTATAATATACTAACTTATAATATACTAACTTATAATATACTAACTTATAATATACTAACTTATATTTTATGTAAATATAAGATAATTAAAATAAAATAATTAAAATAAAATAATTAAAATAATTAAATACAAGATATATAAATATAAAATATAAAATATAAAAAAGATGTTATCATGGGATACTATATTAAATAATAATTTTACAGGAGGAGGAGAAGAAGATAAACAAATTAAAAATTTAAATAGTCAAGATAGTGATAGTGAAATTAAAAAAAAAGTTATAAAAACTATTGAAGGAGGACTTAAAAGTGAATGTAGTTTTGCTAAAAAAGAAGAAAAAGAAACATCTTGTATTCCTGGTGAAAAATTAGAAGAATTTGAAAAAAAAGCATTAGAAATAATTAGAGCTTCAAATAAAAATGGAGGAAATAAAACAGATAAGACGCTTAATTCAAACAATTCAAACAATTCAAATAAAATAAATTCACAAATTGTAGAATATTTTAATTGCGGTGGAACTGAAACAGAAAAATGCGTATTAAAAAATTTAAGAGATGATAAAAAATTTAATAAATATTTTGATCCAGCACAAATAGACGACTTAATTAAAAGATTTTTTAAACCAGAAGGACCAAAGGAAACATTTAATTTTTTAAGTAACCATAATATTGATGAAGTTTTAAGTCAATATTTTCATAGATATAATGATGATGAAAATAAATTTCATAATATAGGGTTTCAATTAAGAGATTTTGCTAAATATAATACTAATTTACAAACTTTTGATTTTTATAAAGAAATAACAGAAAATAATTATAAAACATTTGCTGTAGTTATTAATACTGATGAAACAACAGGACCAGGAATACACTGGTTTTGTTTATTTATTGATGCTCGACATCCTGAACGTATTGATATTGAATATTTTAATAGTTCTGGAAGACCGCCATTGTCGGAAATAGAAACATTTTTAGAAAAAACTAGAAGCGAATTAAATAATCAATTTGATGGAAAAAGAAAAATAGATGTAAAATATAATCAAGGTATTCAACTACAAGAAGATGGTCATAGTTGTGGTGTATGGAGTTTAGCTTATATTTGGTTAAGACTAGAAGGAGTTCCACAAAAATGGTTTAATCCTTCAAATATTGATGACTCCATTATGCATTTATTACGTAAATATTTTTTTACAAATGATAATAAAGCAAAGCGAACTTATGGAGGAAAAAAAATTGATGCACGATTTTTATAATTTTATTTAACTTATTTAACTTATTTAACTTATTTTGGTAACTTATTTTTAAAATATTTTAATTTAATTGACTTAATTGATTTATTTTAATTGACTTAATTGATTTATTTTAATTGACTTAATTGATTTAATTGATTTAACTTAAATAAGTTAATTTATTTAACTTAAATAAGTTAATACATTTATTTAAATTAAATAATTAAATCAAATAATTAAATCAAATTACAATTTAGATAAAATTTTCATATTTTTTAATTTATTTTTATCATAAATGTATCTTGGAATTAAACTAAATGAAACTTTTAAATTTTTATTTTTTAAATTTTTTTCCATTTTATCTTATTTTATCTATTATATAAATTATACTTTAATTATATTATAAATATAATAGATAGAATATATTATAAAATATAATATAAAATATTATAAATATAATAGATAAATTATATTATAAAATATTATAAAATATTATAAAATATTATAAAATATAATAAATTATTATAAAATATGTCTTCAAATAAAAATAATAAAGTGAAATTAAATTCTATTTTTGATAAATATAGTAAAACATTAACTGAATTAATAAAAAGTGTATCAGATGAAATTAAGAATGAAGAAGAAAAATCACACTTAGAACAAATAAAAAGAATTATTAGATTATGTCCGCAAGAAGAAAGATTAATTAAAACTAAAGATACGTTATGGGAATTACGAAATTATATTTTAACAAGAGATCATATAGGATTAAAAAATGTTGATCCAAATAAATTTATTAATAAAGATAATACTGAAGCAGATAAAGAATTTATATTGTCAATAATTGATATTATTAAATCTAGATATGATGAAATTAAAGAAGAAAGAAAAAATAATTATTGGATTACATTAACAATTTTATTACAATGTATTATTGAATATAGGCAAATTGTTGGAGATCATAATTAGTTTGGTTAGTTTAATTAGGTTGAATATATTAACTATTATTTTTTTCATTAATTATAAAATAAACAAAAATATATTTTATAATATAAAAATTATAATAAAAAATATAAAAATTATATATAAATTATATACAAATTATATTCAAATTATATACAAAATGGAAAACGAATTTCAAATAATTAATCAAAAATTAAATGAAATAAAACAAAATGATAATAAAACAAAAAATTATTATGTGTATATATTTATATATATAATTGTATTAACTATTTTAATTATTTACAATATTTATAAAATAAATAAATTAGATAAAGAAATTAAAAGTGATTTTAAAAAACAAATAGATGATAATTTTTCAGACACTATAAATAAAATAAATGAAATAAATAAAAATTATAATGCCTTTAAAAATTTAAGTGAAACAGAATTTAAAAAAATAGTTTATGATAATACTATTAATTTTGATAAAATTAATAAAAAATTTAAACTTATTGATAATAAATATAATGAAATAAATAATAAATATAATGAAATAAATAATAAATATAATGATAATTATTTTGAAGATTTAGTAAAAAGAATTTCAACAGATATATATAAAAATATAGATATTATAGATATAATAAAAGGTTCATATACTAGCATAAAAGATAATATATATTTAGTAGTTGATATTTATAAAGCGGATGAATATTTTTCTAAATTTAATGATAATGATACATTAATACATAATAATCAAACATTTAAAGTTCAAGATTTAAAAACTAGTTTAAATTTTGAACCAAGAACAAATCAAATTCTTATCAGAATTTTAACAGCAGACGTTTCACAAAGAAATAAAAAAATTAATGAAATATATTTAGTATTACAAAAAAATACGTTAAATGATTTATTAAGTGTAAAATCTTTATATAATGCAAATGATAAATACATTCACGAAATTTATGCTAATATTGGTAATCGAGTTTTAAATGAAATGGTTTAATTTTATTTTAGTTTATTGATAATAATTTTATAAAATAGTATTATAATTTATAATTTATAAAATAGTATTATAATTTATAAAAAATTATTATAATTTATAATTTATAAAATAGTATAATAAGTCAATCCATCAATTTTTTCTCTTACAAATTTTTTACTCATAATTTTAGCAAATTGTAATTTACAAATTATTTTTTCATTATTTAAATTATTTAAACTATTTAAACTACACAAATTATTTAACTTAATATATTCTAAATAATAATCATATATTTTATTGAATGAAATTTTATCGAAATTTTTAGTTTTTAAATTATTAATAAATTTATCAAATACTTGATTTTTATTTTCAAATACTTGATTTTTATTTTCAAATATTTGATTTTCACTTTTAATTATATAAAAAATACAGCCGCTTCTAATTTTTTCTGTAATTGTTGTCATAATTATTCCAAATTTAGTATTTGATAATATACTTTCATTATTTTTTTTACAATATAATTTATACATATTATAAAGTTTAGAGGCTTGAATTTTTAATTCTATTGTATTATTATTTTCTGTTATTAAATTTTCTGTAATATTATTTTTTATTATTTCATTTCTTTGATTTTTTTCAATTAATAATTGTTCTTTTATAAAATTTATAAATTCTTCTGTATTATCTGGTTTGTCTTTTTTATTTTGTTTGTTTGATTGATTTGGTTGAATTAAATTAGTTGATTGTTTTGACTTAGTTGAACTAATTGATTGATTTGACTTATTTGAACTAATTGATTGATTTGAACTAATTGATTGATTTGATTTATTTGAACTAATTGATTTAGTTGAACTAATACTATCTGTTTCTGATAAAGTATTATTGTCTTCAGTTTCTGTTGAAATATTTTGACTTAAATTATTTAAATTATTTAAATTAGTTAAATTTTTACTAAAATATTTATTTGTCAAATATAAATAATCATATATGTCTTTGATCATATTAATATAGTCTCCTTCAAAATATTCATTACCTATTTCTTTACAATGTTTATAATTTTTTTTAAATTTTCTTATCAACATTTTTTCTAATTCAACAGAATTAGAACATAAAATTTTAAATAATTCTACACTACCTTTTGGATATTGTAAAAATCTTTTATTATTTAATTGACTTGTTCGTCCTAATTTAATAATATTTTCATTAGTTTTAATAAATTCACGTTCTTTAATTAAGTAAATATATTCACAATTCATTTTAAATGTATATCTATATTTATTTTGTTTTATTTTTAATATATTTTTAATATAATTTTAAATTTATTAATATAATTTTAATATTTTTAATATATTTAATATCTATATTATTTTAAACTAATTATTTTAAACTATTTATTCTAAAATATTTTTTTTATAATATACTTGTATAGGTATAATATTTCGTATTGTTTCGATATTTACAAAAATACTTAATGAACCTGCTAGTGGTGTCATTGTAGTTAAATCGACAGGAACTGTAATATTATAATTATCTATTTTGGTTACTGTTAATGTTTGATTGTTTATACTTTCAATTAATAATTTATCACTTAATGGATTTCCAGTTGTAAAATTATTAATTATTATTTTAAAATTAGTTAGCATATTATGTAATTCTGTAAATACAATTTGCATTGGATTAGAATTTTGAATTACAGTCGCGCTTAAATAATTTGGTATAAATGTAAGTAATTGAAATGGATTATAAAAACTAATTGTTAATTTAGAAAATTGATTTATTGGTTTTTGAAACCAGAAATAACCTTTATTATTTAATCTTGGGGTTGTTATAATATTAATTATATTTTCTCCTGGATTTATTTCTTTAGTATTAGTTGTATATTTTGCTATATGATGGAATAAATTTCCTTCTACGGACTTAAATGTTTGTGGTGAAAATTCACTTATCAATACTGATATACTATCATTAATAAACATATCATTATTTAATGTATTATTTGTTTGACTTCCAGCATATAACGTAATTGGATAAAATCTAATTCCATAAATATTCATTACTTCATTTACAGTATTAACACTTCCTTTAGTAACTAATTTATTAAAAGTATAATTAAATGTAAAATAATTTTTTCTATCTGTTGTTAATGAATTAATAGTATCTAAACATATAAATTCTGTTAAATATTCATCATCTTCTCTATACTCCATTTATATAAAATTTGAAAAATAATTTGAACTTATATTTATAACTATTATAATTACAATTATTAAAAATAATTTAACTTATTATAATTAATTTAACTTATTAAAAATAATTACAAAATTATTACAAAATTATTAAAATAATTACAAAATTATTACAAAATTATTAAAATAATTACAAATTATAATAAATGAAAAATATATATTTTCATATTGTTGATATAAGTATAAATAATGAAAATTATATTGCTGTTAGAATATTTACTATAAATAATGATAACGAAAATTTATATATTCAAGATGTATTAGGAACAGAAAAACCTATTAAAATTCCTTTTAATAAATTATCATATAAAGAAGTTGATATTATAAATAAAAATAATCATTTGTATAATTTGTAATCATTTGTATAATTTGTAATCATTTGTATAAATTATAATAAAAATTGAAATTTTATATAACTTATATAAAATAATAAAATTTAAAATAATTAAAATAATTAAAATGGATAGAATAATAGATTTACATTTTGGTTTTATTATGAGCTTTAATAATTTAGTAAATTTCAATTTTACTTTTAAAGGTCATAATTTTAAATTAGAAGATATTAGTCACTTTTTTGCTATTTCTTGTAGTATAATTCAAGATAAAATATGGATTTATCATCGTCACCCAGAATATCCAATTGGATACAAGAATTATAGTATTACATTAAGTGATTTATCTCCTGAAGATATCAATAGTTTAATAAACTTATTGGTAGAAAAAGGAATATTATTAGAATAATGTAAAAAAGGAAGAGCTTCAAGTGAGGGGGAAAGTTTATAGTGTTTTATTTCTGTTTAAGGTCAGAAAACTATAACTTTTTTATTTTTTTTAGTTATTTATAAAAAAATTGAATAATTTATAATAATTTATAATAATTTATAATAATTTCAAACTTATCATGTCTATCGTGGATTTATTATTTATGACAAATCAACAATTGATTAATAGAATTATTAGTCAAAATCATCATTTTAGTTTAGGTAATAATTTTCATTTGGAGTTTATTAATGGTGATGTTGATGAAATAGTTGCATGTAGGGGATATGTTAATTTTCATGTAATTTCTGGAATTAATTATTTGCATTTATGTTATATTGAAAATAATCCAGAATATGAAAATGGATCTTTTATTCATAGACGTATCAATTTAGATGAAATATCTAATTTAACATTAATAAAATTAAATCAATTTATTTAGGTGGTGTTTGTGTATTTTTGGTGTTTTAAAAAAAAATATAAAAAATAAATAAAAATTAGTTTATAGTATATAGTATCTGTTAAAAGATATTATATACTTTTTTTATGTATATTTTTATATTTTATGTATATTTTATAAATTTATATTTATAAAAAATGAATAATTTAATAATTAGACTATTAATAATTAGTTTAATAATTTAACAACTATTTTAATAATTTAATAATTAGTCTATTAATTAGTCTATTAATTTAATAATTAAATTATTATGTCTTCTGTTCAAACTTTACAACATATTATAAGACAACAAATAATTAATAGAATTATCAGTCAAAATCGTAATATTAATTTAGGTAATAAAATAGAATTAGAATTTAGTAATGGTAGTATTAATGAAATAACTGCTTTTAAAAATAATAATATTTATTTAAGTTATAATATTGGAAATAAATTTATTTATTTTCATTATATAAAAAATAATCCAAATTTTATAAATGGATTTGGAACTTACGAACATATAAATTTAAATGATTTATCTAATTTGACATTAATAAAATTAATTCGGTTAATTTTAAATTAATAAAACTACATGTTAAAAGATATTATATATTTTTTAAATATGGTATTTTAAAAAAAAATTGAATTTCACGATACTTAGATAATCTTGCTTAACCAAGAACCTACTTTCACTTTCTAATTCAAAAAATGTCTATTGCAGATTTATTATTTATGACAACTCAACAATTGATTGATAGAATTACCAGTCAATATCGTTTTTCAATTGATATAGGTAATACATTTCAATTTGAGTTTAGTAATGGTAATATAACTGAAATAACCCCTTTTCAAGGAAATATTTACTTTACATATAATATGAATATTTTTGGGCATGGACATCCCTCAAATTTTCATGTTTCATGGATTGATCTTAATCCAGAATTTATAAATGGTATAGGTGGTGTATATCGAATTATGGATCTAAATGATTTATCTAATTCGACATTGTTGAGACTGAACCAAATTATGTAGGAAAAGGAAGGAGAGTCTCACGTGTATTTATACACGTGAGGGGAATGAGTATGTAGGAAGTGTTTTACAGTGCGGAAGTGTTTTACTGTTGCATACTTATTTTTTTGTTTTATAATTTATTATAATAAATTATATTTTTTACTTTTTTTTAAAATATAAATAAATAAAACATAAAATATATAAATTAATTAAAAAATGTTATTGCCATTAACAGGAGAAGTTAGACAAAAAAGACCTGATGAAACTAAATTAGAATTTACAGATGAATTATATCAATATATTATTAACAAAGAAGATCGATATATTAAAAAAGAATATGTAAGTTTAGATACAAATAATTTATTTAATCAATCATTTGATGGAACAGAATTTATTTGGTTTTATAATGGAACTGCAGTTAGTCAGCAAAGAGGATCAATAAGCACTTTGTATTATATTAGAAATATTGTTCATATGAGGTTTTATTCAACTGTTTTATTAACTTATGGAACATATAATCCTCTAATAGGAGCAAGAAGAACAAATTTAAATAGTGGTATTAATGTTTTATTAGAACAAAATACTATTTCAATAGGTTTAAAAGAATTAATTGAACAATCTTTTAAACCTACAGAAGGCATTCAATATCATTTTATGGGTAAAATTGTTAATGATAATCCTTATATAAACGATTATGAAAATTTTTTAATTAATTGTCAGTCTTATTCTGATGGATATTTTTATTTTAATAGACCTATAAATATATTAAATACATTAAGTATATATTTTGGAAATCCATTTGAAAAAATAGTTTTTCCTCTTTATTTTAACAATTTTCCTATAACATATACATTAAATGCATTAGATATGTATATAGATTTATTATTACCATGGAACCAATATTTTCTTTTTGTTAATTTTAGTTTAGGCACTGGTATAAAAATAACAATAAATAATTTTACAACATCAAATCCATCAAATTTAACAGATGCTAATTTAATTAATTTAATAAATCAAGAAAGAAATTATTCATATATTTTCGTGCCTATTATTAATATTAATAATATTGGATATATGACTTTTCGAACTATAGTTACATATAGCGGACCTGCTAATTATACACCAATAGGCATACCTTCTACAAATGTAAATTGTTATCTAAAATTGTTTAGATATATTTTTAATATTGAATTTAGTTTTATTGTTGATGGACAAATTAAAAATGATTTTAATGAATTTGGAATACAAAATATATTAAAAAGAGAATTATATTTTAGACCAGAAAGAACTTTTAAAACTACTAAAATTGTGTTAAATACAGATTATAATATTGCGCCATTTGGATCAAATTATTTTAAATGGAGTTTAAATGATTTTAATCAATATATAACAAAAAATACTAATACAAATGATTTAATTAGTAATATTATTGGAATTAAATTTAGAGATTTTACATTATCAACATGTTTTGGTTATTTTCCATATTCACCAAATGTAAAAAATTATGCATTATATTTAAATATACAAGAACTAAATAGTAGATTTATTAACATAGAAAATAATTATCAAGTTGTTGGTTTAATGAAAACTAATATTAACAATGGATATAATATTAAAGGATATTATAAATTTAGAAATACAAACAATGGATATTTATGGTTAAATAAAATACAACAAGTATTACCAAGTATAACATTAAACATGGAAATATTAAATAATTTTATTGGTGAATTATTACCATTGACTAATGATATTTTTAAAGGAATACAAATTATTTATTATGGATATTGGCCTATTCCTTTACCAGGTATTTTATCTAATCCAGGATGCTTATTCTTTTATGGTTTTAATATAGGTCCTTTTAACATAAATTTTAATAATTATATTAAAATTTATATTACAGGATTTACTACACCATTTCCTAAACAAGATAAACAAATTATTGATGAAATAAATTCACCTTATGGAATTTGGGGTATATGTTGGACAGATCCTATTAGTTTAAATAATTTCTTTACACTGCCAACTATTACATTTAATAGATTTTTTGATAATTCTGTAGTTCAAGGTATTTTAAATAATTTTTATATAAAATATTTTGAATTTCAATTACCAATAGATATATATCAATTAAAATCAGATGATGATTTTATTAGATCTGAATATTTATAAAATTTATATTATTTGAAGATATTAACATTATTATATTATTTTATTATTTTATTATTTGAATATATTAACATTATTATAGAATTTATATTATTTGAATATATTAAAAAAAATAAACTTTTTTATTTTTTTTTTGATAAATTTAAATTAAAAGTAAAGAGAGAAATAGAAGACATAAAATAAGCAAAAAAATAATACGCTAATCACAACATTGAATTATTATCTTTACAACAGATAATTATACTATAATAGATACATTTCAAAATCATAATTGACCTTGAAACATACTATAATAGATACATTTCAAAATCATAATTGACCTTGAAACATACTATAATAGATACATTTCAAAATCATAATTGACCTTGAAACATACTATAACAGTATGAACAATATCTATTATCACAAAGACACCAACCATAATTCAATACGCCAAAAGGTTCATTGATGTATTTTTGATGACATTGACAAACAGTATAAGATTTATGATTACCTGAGCAGATTTGAGTTTCGAACTTATAAATTGATCCGAGACTTTTCAACTCAGCATCACTTTTGCGGGATAACCAGCAAATTAAACACTCACAATTTCGCCAATGAGAACCATCTCCTTTGATCAATGGTTCAGTGCAGTTACCTTTAGTTTCTTCCTCATTTTTCCAAGCTATTACTACTTTTGCAATATAAGGATTATTATCCTTATTTGCAATGAAGATAGTATCAATCATATTTTTCTTTGATTCAATATTAGACATTTTTTGTTGTTGTAATTATTTGAATTAGTTAGAAAATTGTTAAAAAGTGAAAGTAAGTTCTTGGTTTAAGAAAGATTATCTAAGTATCTTGAAATTCATTTTTTTAAAAAACACTGTATATTATATATTAATTATATAGTTATTATATATTAATTATATAGTTATTATATATTAATTATATAGTTATTATATTAATTATATAGTTATTATATTAATTATATTAATTATATAGTTATTATATTAATTATATAGTTATTATATTAATTATATAGTTATTATATTAATTATATTAATTATATAGTTATTATATTAATTATATAGTTATTATATTAATTATATTAATTATATTAATTATATAGTTATTATATTAATTATATTAATTATATAGTTATTATATTAATTATATAGTTATTATATTAATTATATTAATTATATTAATTATATAGTTATTATATTAATTATATTAATTATATAGTTATTATATTAATTATATAGTTATTATATTAATTATATTAATTATATTAATTATATTAATTATATAGTTATTATATTAATTATATAGTTATTATATTAATTATATTAATTATATTAATTATATAGTTATTATATTAATTATATAGTTATTATAAAATTCACAATCAAAATGAATAAAAATAAATATGATTTTTTATTAGAAAATATTATTTTATGTTACAAAAAAAATAATATACAAAGTCCAAATACCATAAATAAAGAACAAATAAAATTAATTAAATATGTATTAGATAATATGAATTATGACAAATTAGATTATAATAGTTTGATTAAAAAGTCAAAAATTATATACAATGAAATATTTAATAAGAAAGAAAAGCAAGATAACAAATTAGATAAATTAAATAATTCAAATAATTCAAATAATTCAAATAATTCAAATAATTCAAATAATTCAAATAATTCAAATAATTCAAATAATTCAAATAATTCAAATAATTCAAAT
>Ga0214923_10007830_pt1 | contig 11543 bp, 7 predicted proteins | sample LL1510_MetaG_FD_177993 | JGI IMG/M metagenome (GOLD analysis project Ga0214923, IMG submission 177993) | Freshwater microbial communities from Lake Lanier, Atlanta, Georgia, United States - LL-1510 | ecosystem: Environmental > Aquatic > Freshwater > Lake | place: USA: Georgia | collected 2015-10-15 | reverse complement strand
CTTGCGCTTGCTCCTGCTGATTGTGTGTTGTGTTCAGACATTCTAGCAATTAGCCCTATAAGTTTACTTTTATTATAATATTTATTTCAATTTTTTATTATAATCTCTGGTTTAGTCGAGATTATAATAAAAATTAGTTCTCTCAATTAGCAAGCTAAATTCGCACTAATAAAAAATTGTAAGCAGCCAAAGGCACATAGGATTTATAATAAATTTATTCCTGAATAATTTTTATTATAACGTAAGTTTATTTTGAGAAATATAAAATAACAATTAAAATTAAAATAATTATTACGATACCATATGTTATAAGAGTTTTTGTTGATTTTTTTAATAAGTTATTTTTGGGTTCAGCTTTTTCTTTAACTTCGCTAGTTACTTTATTAATATCTAAATTAATCTGTTTTGAATAATAATTATAAAAATCATCAATTGTTAATGTTTGTTTTTTTTGAAGTCTTCTAACATTATTATGGCATTCTAATATCCATTCAACTAATTTTTTTTTTGAAGATAATATTATATCATTTAATGGATTTTTTTTTATATATTCAGTAAAATGATTCCTACATTTCTCGCATGGTAATACAATCTTTAAAGAAGTTAAAAAATTCATAAAAGCCATTTTTTCATCCATAGTTGGATTATCTGGATAACCTAATATTATTGTGTCTAAAAAAAACCATCCTTTTGGACCCCAAATATCAGAATTAATATTTACTCTTTTACTCATATATTTATAAAAGAAATTATTTTTGAAATTTTTAGAACACTATATCTATTTCTTTTATTGTCGGTTCTTCATACTTATTTAAGATTAATTCTTCACTTACATCAATCATAAATTCATTTGTTTTATAAGGCGACAATAGTAATTTTTCAATCATTTCATGTTTTATAATAATATTCTTTTTATAAAAATAATCTAATAATTGATACGATAGTCTCATTATTTTTGAATCAGATTGTATATGTTTTATCGGAATTTTTAAAATACTCTTATAATCTATAAATTTTAATTGTTTCTTATAATAATTTCCTTTATAATATGTTTTTAAAATTATATCAGTTTCGGGTATCCATTCATACCACAAATATACTTCGATTGGAACATATTCATCAATTCTCTTGTATTTAATCATACCTCTAATAATCATTAAGTCATTAACATCTAGAATTGTTTCATTCTTTAAAATGTTTTTATATTCAGATGATAATATATTGATTCCACTGATAAGACTGGTGCTAAATAATTTGTAATCACAATAAAAATTAGAATATTCATAATTAGTTGTTATCCCATCAAATAATCTTTTGATTGACAGAGATGAAACTAGGATATGAGATTTATTTGTTGTTTGTAATATTCCATATATTCCTTTAATAATTGGATTAAATAATACTGATCCTACATTTATAGGATCAGCTTGACATATTAAGTAAGCAAGTGGTGGAAGATTTGGAGCATTTGAATTATGAAAATAATAATCCATATGTTTAATTTCAATAAACTTATTATCGTTGTTAAAATAATAATCATCAAATTTATCTTTCGGAATTTTGTATTTTAAATCGTTCAAGTTATAAAATATACCCTTATATTCATCGCATGAAAATAAAAATAGATTTAATTCATATGATGAATGAATTAAATTTAACTTTTGGTTCTTTTCAGGAACGCATACGTTCTGTTCAGCAGAACTATTTATAGATTCTTCATCTTGAAGATAAATATGATTATATTTATATGGAAATAATAATGATACGATATATATCTTGTCCATATATTTTATTGGTATCGCATCATATTTTATTAAAATTTTTTCTTCGGATTTGGGTAGCCATGGAAACAAAGTTGTTTCCGTATAGTTCGCATGTGTTTCAATTAAGATATTTAATAACTTCATTTGTTCATAATTTATATTATATATAATTGTATAATATAAATATATCAATTTTTTTACTGATCTACATGCCATGTCGTGTCGCTCCCAGCCAAGCGGAAGCGTCCATTTTTTAACAAAAGGTATCTATATATTCTTTCATTTTTATTTGTAAAAGATTTAAGTATTCATTAAATTTTGGATCATCTGGATGTTTTATATGTTCTATATTTATAGGATTATTACATACAAATTGATGATTTATATCTTTTAATTTATTATAGTCTATATCTATTGGATTATCATTATAATAAACTAATTTAGAATATAATTGGTTATCAATAGTTGATAAAATACTTAATAAAACTGTTTTATTATCTGTTTCTTCTTCTTCTTCTTTAATTTGAGCATTTTCTTTATAAAATGAAAATAAAAAATGATTATCATTTACAGATGATATCCACTTTTTACTTAAATTTAATCTTATATATTTTTGAGATAGTTCATATTTAAATATATTTTTATAAATACCATTTTCTAGCATAAATATCTTATTAATATTTCCATACATAAAAGATTTTATTATATTTTTATCTATAGTCATTTCATTATCTATTGAACTGGCATATAAATATTTATTATATTTTTCATTATCTAATATTATTTTATATTTTAAATATCTATCTCTATATTCATAGATAATTTTTATAAATACTTCAAATTTAATACCATATTGCTTACACCAAGTTTTTATTTCAAGAAGAATATATTCAGGAAACTTATCATATGTAATATTATTAAATAATTTTTCATTAAATGTTTCAATATTATTATTTTTTAATATTAAATTAATTATGTCATTATATTGTTTTATTGTTAGTTTATTTAAATATCCAATTTTATAATTATTATAAGATTGTTTAAATTCTTCTTTTAATTCTTCTCTTTTATAATCCATTCTATTATCAAATAATAAGTGAGAATATGTTGATTTAAATAATTCAAATACTTTATTTATTACTAACAAATCTGATTCATTACTTGAAAATATTTTTGAAAATACTTCAATATCATCAATTATATCATATAAATTAAATTTAACTGATAATAATAAATATACAATAAATAGCAAATTATCAAATATACCTAATTTATACGACACTGCTAATGGATATAATAAATTAATTTCTAATAATTTATCAGTTTTTTCTCTTATTTCAAATAATTTTGAAACCATTCTAAGTTTATTATATATTCCTTTATTTTCTTCATATACATACAAATTTTGTATCGATGGGGTAATTAATTTTTTCTTACTATTTCTGTCAATTTCATATTTTTTATATTTACTTTTATTTGCTAATAAACGAGTATCTTTATCTCTATGTTGATCATATAAATCTTCAAATTGATGAATCAAATAAAACCCTAAATTAGAATCAAGAATATTTAATACACGAAGACCATTAAACATAAATGGAACAATATTTAAATAATCGTCTTTATCAATATCTAATTTATTATACAATTTATCTGTTAGATATATTTTTTTTGAATAAAAAATAATTGTTACATAATGTTTTATAATAAATTTTTTATATAATTCACGCAACGAATTATTAAATGTATTGTTAATATCCTCGTCTGGTTGCTTTTCAGTAAAAGAAATAATTTCAGTATCAATACCTAATATTATATTTAACATACTAGTGTTTTCTATAATTTTATCATCTTTCTTAAATACAAAATAATTTCCTGAATATCCTTCATAAAAAAATGATTTTTCTTCTAACCATGTTAATAATTCAGTTGAAAAATTCTTCTTACATATATCATATAAAGGTTTAATATCGCGGCGAGAATCTTTTGGATATGTATAATATACAGCTCCGTTTGCTACACGACCAACTCTTCCTTTACGTTGAATTCTAGATGATTCTGATATTTTTACACTGTTCATATTATTTGTATCAGTATCATAATTATATGAAACATTCCAATTATACCCAGTATCGATTACAAATTTTAATGAATCTATTGTAATTGATGCTTCAGCAATATTTGTGCTAACTATTATTATACGATCATAATTATTTCCACTGTTTTTTTCCTCTGGTTTATATTTTAAATTTAATACATCATGAATGTATTTTTTTTCAAATTTATATGTATTCTTTATTTTTGTTAAATTCTGGGTTATTAAATTTTTTGAATCTTCAGGCAAATCACTATAAAACGGAATTGCTAATGTATCAAAAGGTAATACACTATTTAATTCATCAACTAATTTAATAATCTTTTTTGTTGTTGTACAAAATAACAATATATCATTATCTTTTGCACTATTAGATGAACATATTTCTTGAGCATACTGAATAGCTTTAATATATGCTTTCTCTTCACTTAAATCAACATCATTGTAAAATTCATCTATTCTATATTGTGTTGTTTCTTCTGGAGGTGATATATGAATTCTTCTGTCTATTACAATTCTATCTAATAATTCAAAATATTTAACTAATTTTTTAATTTTCTCCGAATTTTCTTCTGTTTCGTTCGCATTATATTCGTTAATTTGTGTTATTAGATCTTCATTTATATCACATAAATCACGTATTGGATATTTTAAATTATCATTTATTAATCTGTAATATTGACGATATATTGGATCATCTAATTCCATTGTAGCAGATATTATATATAATTTTAAATCATTGTTTAATAATATTGTTCCACGTATTAATGATAATATCATATCCATATTAGAATTATGTTCATGTGACTCATCAACGATAATTATATCATACATATTGATTAATGAACAAATTTTATTTTTTACATCAGAAGATTTTAAATTAATTAATTGTTTCATTAATGGCGATTTTTTTATATCTACTAATAATGATCCATCAGTAACTATTCTTAAATAATAGCCTAGATCATCATCTATATGATCATCTTTTTCATATTTAAATTGTATTATTCCCTCAATTGTTCTTACATCTGAATTATACTCTGAATTATAATTAGTTATACTAACTCCTAATTCTTTTGAAATCTGTTGAGCATTATTAATTGTTGGAGCAATACGCGGTTGGGTGCATATTATTTTACCATCAAATTTTTTATCAATTGCTTTTAATCCATATAACAATAATTTTGGTGTCTGAGTTGATTTACCAACACCAGTTCCACCAGTTAACATTACAACGCGCTGATTAATAAAATGATGAAAAAAATTAATTTGACTTATCCAATCCATAGCATATGTATGATACCATAATAGATCATCTCTTAGTCTTTCAAAATAAGTAGTTTCCTTAAATGTTTTATTATTAGTATTTCTTGGTAGATTTTCAAAACGATCGTCTGTTAAATAATAGTATGCTTTATTATATTTTTTTAGATGTTCATAAAATTTATTTTTATTTGATTCATTCTGAATATTTTCTTTTTCAAATGAACTATCTCTATTTATATATTCTGTTAAAATACCCCTTTTACATAAACATTCAAATACTATATCAAAAATAGATATATGTATTTTTTGAAATATCATGAGTCCCATAGATTCTATTATATCTCTAGAATAATTATATATTTTATATTTATTTCTTAAATTATTTGTTATTGAAAAATTATTATATATGATACTTCTATCAGTGGAAGATAAATTCCCACTATTTATATTATAATATATAATTGTAAATAGATTTGTAACAGAATCTCTAATAAATTTACACTTATTATGATATAAATAAGTATCGTTATCATATGATTTTTCGTCATTAAAAAAAATACTATTTGATAATCTTGTAATTGATTTACTATAATTATATACATTTTTATATGAAATTGATAATGTATAATTTCCGGATTCTGTTGATACAATTCTTTCAATAAAATCATAATTTACTGATTTATCTAGTAAATGTTCATGTAATTTTTTAATAGTCTTTTTATCAGAAAAAATCTTATATCCATACCAAGATTTTGATAATTTTAATAATTGTAATCTTATAAAATCATACAAATAATACTTATCTATTTTATTAAAATTTTCATAGTGTTGTTTCTTTAATTTATCTTTTAAGGATATTGATATCTCGTCATCATCTTTAATATAATCACTATTAAATTCTTCTAAATTTATCTTTTTATAATTTTTTTTAAATAATTCATCATCTTTTCCAGGATATTTAATATCAAAAAAAGTTAAAAAATAATATCCAAAATCATCTATTAATTCATATGGATATACCTTATATGGTTCTTTATTTTTTATTTTATTAAAAAATAAATTTATATTATCATTAAATAATTTTTTTTTATCTTCATCTAATAATAACCACTTACTATTAGCAATAGTTTCTTTATTTCCTATAATATTATATACTGGATATATATCATTTAATATATCTAAATACATTATGTTCTTTTCAACTCCATCAATTAAAATATTTTTTTCAAATAATAACCATTTAAAGTCTAGTACATTCAAATATAATTCATTTACAATTGTATCATACATTTCATCTACTTGTAAGCAAGTTTCTTTATATTGATTATTTTTTTCTTTATAATATTTCATAGTATTTTTATATAAAGTACATTCCGTATATTTTTCTAATAATACTGGAACTATATTAAGCCAATTTACATACATTTTTATTGAAATTCGATTAATAGTTTCCTTTAATAATTCAAAATTTATTCTAATATCATCTGTTGAATATGAATATTCCATAAATTTTTCTTTGTATTTATCATAATATCCTCTACTATATTGAAAATTATTAATTACGTATTTATCATTTTCCTTTAATAATGTGATATCTGATAAACTTGTAATTCGTTTATGTTTTTCATATTGATTTGAATCATCAATAAATGGTAATAACATATTAAAAATTGCTATAATATCACGATTCTTTTTTTTTGTAAGTTGATTAAAAAAATTAATATTATCTTCTTCTTTTATTAAAAATTTAGTATGTATATGATCTATTAAATCACAACATTTATTGGATATAAAATTAAATTCATCATAATTAAGATTAAATAATATTGATTTTAAAATATCTTTTATATAACTTTTATTAGATAATGTTAGAAACATACTTTAATATATATAAAAAATTTTAAATAATAACGATTTTAATCTTAATAAGTTTAAATAGTAAAAAATATATTTAATATACTATATGGAATCAGATAAAGAATTAAAGAATAGATTAAGAGAACAATTAAAAAAGAAATTAAGAGACAATTTAGCAAAAAAAAAATTACAAAGCTTACAAATTAGTGAAAAAGCTGAGAAGAAGATTCAAAAAGAAATTAAACTTGAAAAAAAATTAATAGAATCTGATAAACGAGTAAATCCAATTATGAGAAAATTATATATTGAAGCAGCTACAAGTAATCCTAATATTACTGATGTGATGAATCCAGTTTATATTTTAGATCATTTAGATGAAACAAAACTTAAGTTTTATAAATTTTTAGCTAATTATATTGAACAAATTAAAAAAGATATTAAAATTTGGAAAGATGATATGATTCAAAGATCTAACAAAATTAAATTAGTTGGGGAAAAAGAAGAATATCTAAACAGTTTAGATCAAGAATATAAGAAGAAATTTAAATTATATTTTATGACAGATTATATTAAATATTTATCATATATGACAGATATTAACGTAAATGAAGATTTAATAAGTCTCTAGTAAAAGTTATAGAGTAAAAAAAATTGATAATACTATATAATAAACTAATTGTATATTAAATATAAATAATCAATATGTCAGTTTCACAAGATTTAAATCTAGTAAAATCAAAAATAGATGATATCTTTACAGAAAAACCATGGATTAACTATGAAAATATTTATCCAATACCATTCAATATAGTTGATGACCCAACAGAAGCTCAACTTTTAAATAAAATAGAAGAATCAAAAAAATCAATAATAGAAGCTGAAAAAGAATTAACTGATAGTTTAAACTCGTGTGAATTAAAAAATCGTTCAATTCTTGAAAAACTTATTTCTTCAAAAAAAGAAACACTTAATAATATGAAATTTGAACTGTCTAAAATATGTGATGAAACAACTCAAGAAAAAGACTTAAGAACATTTAATGAAATAAATTTATTAAATGATGCTAAAAAGAGATTAGCTGAAACTATTGCTGAACATGATTCTATTATAATACCCGTCGGAGCTACAGTTTCTAAACAAAATGAAAAATCTGATTTTTCTAGAAAGAAGAATAATGGAGGAGGTAATGGAAATGGCGTAAATATAGAACAAATTAAAGTTCAAAAAAGTCGCTTAGCAAATTTAATTGGCACTCGACAAGAAGATGTAAGAATTGCTGAAAATGTATTAAACAAGGCTCGTAATATGCCATGTAGATATCAAATTTTATTGAAAGAAATAAATGATTTAACATTAGAAATTAATAATGATGTTCAAAAATTTAATTCTACTAATATCCTATCTAGAAATCAAGCTATAATTGAATCAAAACTAGATTTATTAAAAAGTTATTTAGAAAAGAATATTGAAAATTATGAAAAATTTAAATTACAAGGAATGTCAATAATTACTAATAACAAAATTCAAGAATATGATTCAAATGGAAATTTATATAAAATTATTACAAATTCATCTGATATGAATTTTGAATTAGATAAACTGACAGCTAATCCACCAACACTTACATATGGAAATAATATTGCTGCTCAATCAGAATATGAGTTTCTTTCTATTTTCTATACTGAGCGTAATCGTTTATATAATATGTATAAAATTTCAGAATATGCTGATATTAATGAAATTGATAAAGAACATTTAAAATGGGTAAATAATCTTAAATTAGAATTAGCAGAAATTAAGTCCCGTCTAAAAGAATTAAATGTTATTTTAAAAAATCAAGTATTTTGGACTGATATAGATCATGAAAAATTGAATAGTTTAAAAAAAGAAATTCTTTCAAGACATATTACTTATATAGATGGAAATAAAATAGAAGAAGAATATATTAAAAATGAAATAAATTTTAATAAAACTACAGATATTACAATGGAACAATATCTTCAATCTATTAAATATCGAGGTTAAGTTCATTTATTACAATACGAACTGTTAAACTATTGAAATAAATGTTTATCTATAGCTGTTTCTTTCATAATATTATCAAATTGATCTGTTAATTCTTTCTTTTTAAATGCTAAATCTAATATATGTTTATCTACAGTTATTTCATTTGCTTTTAATCCAACAGCCATATAAATATATACTTTTACTTCTCTTTCTGCCGCAGCAACATCTTTATGAGAACAAAAACGAATAGCTCTTCCAATAATTTGATCCATTCTACTCATATTCCAATATGGCTCTAATATATGAACTTGCTGGACTCTTAATAAAGAAACACCTTCTTTTATACTTGGTGATCCTAATAAAATTTTTAACATACTTCCATCTACATTCTCCTTTTTATTAAAATAATCTTTTATTAATTCTTTTTTTTCATGAGATTCATCACCACTCCATATAGCAAATCTTAGTTTGCCCTTACCATGTTCTTTAAAATTTTTATATTTATGATATTCTAAAACTTTAATAAATGATTTAATACCGCCAAATTGAAGAAAATTTGAATATATAAATACGGTACCTTTACATGACTTTATTTTTTTCATTATTTTATAAAATTTAATTGAATAAATTTTTAACATATCATAATCTAATGCTTTTCCTTTAAAACTATCAAATCCATCTAAATCAATTCCTTTATTAGGAAATGCTACATTTGAAATAATTCTTGGTCCAATTAAGAAATTATTTGGTAAATCTAATATATCAGAATCACCAAAACGACCAAATCCTTCTTGTTCCATTACTGTCCTATATGCTTCATATTGAAATCTGCTCATTACACATTTTACTAATTTTAAATTTTTTTTAGGAAATACATAATCAGGCGCTCCTTTATAATATGATATACATCCATTTAACATATTCCTTAATTTATTTACATTCTTTAATTCGTATATAGTTTTATCTTGCTTCTTTTTTGTTTTAATAAACATTTCATTAAATTTTGTTCCTGTTGGGAATTCATTTTCTAATCTCAATAAATTCATAGTTAATCCTAATTCCATAGGTTTATCAAATATTGGCGTAGCAGATAATAATACAATTCTTAAATCTGCTGGTGCTGAATGTATTGCTTTCATAAATGTTGTATAAAATGTACCACATTCTGATACTATATTTTGAACCTCATCTATCAATAATAATGTATTTTTTAAACTTATTTGTTTTTCAACCGCTAAATTAACGAATTTATGATAAGATAATATAGTATAATATTTATTAATTTTTTTTGTTGAATTACCTACAATTGATTTATATTCATCTTTATCTGGATTTAATTCAGATAATCTTTTTCTATCCTTATTTGATATGTATTCATCACCAGTACATAATGAACGTAACTCTTTGTAAAAATTACCAACTAATGCCGCCGGAACAACAACCATTATCTTTTTTTTATGTTTCCATTCTTCACATATTTTTACACCAGCACATGTTTTGCCAGCGCCAATTTTATGATAAATTAATAAATTTTTATAAGGTGTTTGCGGATGAATAAATTGTGATACAAATAATTGTGGATTCTGATATGTAAATTTAGTTGGATAACAAATATCTTTCATTGATTGTTTTTTTGGTTTAATTCTATATTGTTTATATATGTTAGCTATTTTTTTAGCAAAATCGTTATCATTAGTATTTGGATATTTTATTATAGTTCTATTTAATTGATTTTCTTCAGATTCCATAATATTTCAACTTATAATTTATGTTATATAAAAATTATTTAAATATATTTTATTTATATAATTTATGCTAACTGAAAATCAATTAAATTCATTAAAAAATATCTATTCTTTAATGACTAACATAAGCGATTTTGCTCATGAATGGATAAATGATTTAAAATTAGATGATACTTCCGCGAATCATATTGATAAATTAACAATTATTATGAATATTATTTCAGATAATTGTAATTGTATTGAAGGAGATTTAGATGATATTGTTATTATTATTGAAGAAAATTTAAAAGAATATATTCTTGAGAAATTTGCTAAAGATTCTGAAGAAGATTTAGCAATAGATTCAGAAAATGAAGTTATTCATTAATCAATATAAATAAACTATAAACTATTATAGTTTATTGATTATTAAATTGTTAATTTTCTTAATATAAAAAATAAAGTATAATATTAATTATGAGTAAAAGACCAAATAAACCGGACGAGGTTAATAATAGTAATAAAAAAATAAAGTTTTCTGATACAGATCCACCTAAACCTCCGGTAGAATCAGTTAATAAAAGTGATGATTCAGTTAAAAGTCCTGTAATTCCACCAGTTCCAGCCCCAGTTTTGGCTTCAGTTTCAGTTACTAAAATTAGAGAGAAAGTTATAATAAATCAAAAATTGGAATCATTGGATGATTTAATTGATTTAGCAAAAAAATATGATCCTACTCAAGATTATAATTTTAATCTAAAAAAACTTCATAAAATTTTACCTCCTCTAATAAAACTAAAAAATGTAATTGGTATGAAAACTGTTAAAGAT
>Ga0214923_10007829_pt1 | contig 11543 bp, 12 predicted proteins | sample LL1510_MetaG_FD_177993 | JGI IMG/M metagenome (GOLD analysis project Ga0214923, IMG submission 177993) | Freshwater microbial communities from Lake Lanier, Atlanta, Georgia, United States - LL-1510 | ecosystem: Environmental > Aquatic > Freshwater > Lake | place: USA: Georgia | collected... | reverse complement strand
AGCCGAACTCACGTCGTTGCTTGATCGCACGCCTCGGTTTGCGCACCGACAGGTTGGTGACGTCATCACGGATGTCGCGGTGGGGGACGTCCGCGTGGATGACGTCCTCCTGGTCAAACCCGGTGAGCAAGTTCCCGTTGATGGCCTGTTGCTTTCCGAAGCCGCCACTCTCGACGAATCGTCGCTGACCGGTGAGAGTCTGCCGGTGGAGCGGGCTGCGGGGGATTCCATCATTAGCGGCAGCGTAAATGGCGCTCTCGCTTTTCGCCTGCGCGTGACGGCGCGGGCAGAAGACAGCCAGTACCAACACATTGTTGCGCTTGTGGCGCAGGCAGCCGAGAGTAAAGCTCCCTTCGTTCGCATGGCGGATAGGTATGCCGTGCCGTTCACGATTGCCGCCTACGTGTTGGCTGTTGTCGGTTGGATACTCAGTGGCGAGCCGTCGCGGTTTGCCGAAGTTCTTGTGGTCGCAACTCCGTGCCCGCTCATCATCGCGGTGCCGGTGGCATTCTTGGCGGGCATGAGTCGATCTGCTCGGCACGGCATCATCGTGAAGAACGGTGGAACGCTCGAGAAACTGTCTCGGGTACGTACGGTGGCGTTTGACAAGACGGGGACGCTCACGCACGGCGAGCCAGTGGTCTCAGCAATCCTCCCTCGTGGGTCGTTCAGCGAAGACGCGTTGCTGCGCCTGGTGTCGGGTGCCGAGCAAACGTCGGCGCACACGCTGGCGCTGTCGCTGGTGACAACGGCGCGTTTTCGTGGAATCGAGTTGCCCGTCCCCACGTCGGTTGAGGAGACCACGGCACACGGGTTGACGGCACAGATTGACGGGCACACCGTGGTCGTGGGCAAGTTTGGTTTTGTGCTCGACGCCGCACCGGATGCTCAGCGTGTCGACCTGCGGGCGGGGGAACTCGCGGTCTATGTTGCCGTCGACGGCGTTTTTGCGGGGTCGGTCATTTTGCGGGATGAGTTACGCGACGACGCCCACGACACTTTGGCGAGACTGGCCCATCTCGGGATTCGGCACACCTTGATGCTCACGGGCGACGCGACTGCAACAGCGCAGCACGTTGCAACGGCTCTCGGTGTGACCGACGTCAAGGCGGAATGCCTGCCCGCAGACAAGGTTGCGGCGGTTGCCGCACTGACGGATCGGCCCGTGATGATGGTCGGTGACGGTGTCAACGACGCTCCGGTATTGGCGGCCGCCGACGTGGGCGTGGCCATGGGTGCCCGAGGTTCGACCGCGGCGAGCGAGTCGGCCGATGTTGTCATCATGCGGGATGAACTCTCGCGAGTTGCGCGGGCGATTGACATCGGGCAGGCCACCGTTCGTATCGCACGTCAGAGCATTTGGATTGGAATCGCCATCAGTTCGGCTCTCATGGTGCTCGCCGTCTTCGGCTGGATTCCGGCGATTCTTGGCGCCACGTTTCAGGAACTCATTGATCTCGTCACGATTCTCAACGCGCTACGAGCGCTCGGAAGTTTTCGTTTCCCACGAGGCCGCCCTCGCGTGTGACCGCGAGAACAGCGAGTGTGTCGGTCGCCACGGCGAGATCGAGCGCGCGTTGTCCTCCCGCGATGATGGCGGTTGCCCAGACGTCTGCCGTGACGATGTCGGATGCGACAACTGTGACTTGGCGAAAAATCGCCTCGTGCGCGGTTTCGGGGCGCGACCAGATGTGTTCGCCGCGCTCTGTGGTGCTCGACGTGGCCACAGCACACCAGTCGTCTGAGTGAGCCACAGCACTCAACATCGTGTTGTTGACTCCAGGGTCGACGATTCCGGTAATCCATTTTCCGGATTCGGGTGACCCGCTGACGAGCACGTCGCCTCCGCAGTTCAGCGAGAAATCGACAAAACCGTGCGCGCGCACAACGTCAGCGGCTGCGGCGATCGCCTCGGCTTTGATTGTTCCGTTGAGGTCGAGCACGCCATCCGGACGATGCGGAGTGAAGTCTCCGTGCGTGCGGGTGCGCCACTCGAGCGCGCGCGCGTAGGCGTCCCGCATCTCGGTCGACGCGGAGGCCAGAGGCAGTTCTCCGCGCGCAAGACGTGATATTTCACTGTCTTCACGGTAAAGGCTGAATCGAGCGTTGTAGTTTTCGAACGTGGTGGTGATGTCGTTGACGACCCCGTGAGCACGGGGGTCGGCATCGCTCGTGTGGGCGAGACGGATGCTCACCATCGTGCCCATCGTGGCGAAGGTGTGGGTCCCCATCATGCCCCGTTCGTGGCTGACGATTTCGCCGAGGTTCCGTTTCGAGACTCAGCCGGTGAAGCCGGCCGCATCGAGCGCGGCCTGCAGCGACTGAAGGTATCCCTGAGTCGTATAGGTTCCGCCCGAAATGTTCGCAACGTGCGCGGACTGGGCAGCCAGCACCTCGTCGTGCACCATTGGTGCGACCTGCGCGCTGATTGCTTCGGACTTGCGGTCAGCGTCGGTGAGTTTGACGGCGATGACATCGACAATCTGACCGCCCGCGATCACGGCCTGCACTTGGACTGTGCCATAGCGCGTGTTGACGACGGCGCCGTCGTAGGTGCCATCGGCCACGGTCGGCGTGACGGGCGCCGGCGCAGGCGCTGGCTCGGCCGACGCACTCGGTGCCGAACTCGGCGAGGCGCCCGGTTGGGTCGGCGTGGTGTTCGAATTCGAGGTTGAGCTGCCCGTGCCCGTCGTCCCCGACGCGACAGCGTTACTCGTGGGCAACGCGCTGCTCAGCGCGCCCAATCCGGCTTGCCAGCCCACGGCCAAAATGGCCACGGAGCCTGCGCCAGCAAAAAATGCACTACGTGCTCTCATTAGAAATCAAACCTTTCAGCATGGATGCGGTGCTCGGGTACGCCGGCTCGGCGGGCATCCCGAATGACGAGATCGGTCCATGGCGTGGGTCCACAGATGAAAACGTCGGAGTTGACGATGTTGGGGGCGAGTGTGGTGAGTCGTTCACCTTGGTTGTAGGCCTCGGCAGAGAGCCAGGTCTGCACGCCGTGCGGCCGAGAACCCACCAAAACGCGAAGCCACGCTTCTTTGGCGACACACAGATCGTAAGTCTCGCCCCAGAGATAGACCTCTTCCTCTGTCGAGCCGCGCAAAATTACGGTGGCCTGACGCCGACCAATGTGGGGATCTTCCAACATGGCACGCAACGGGGTCACTCCAATGCCGGCGCCGATGAACACGGCCTGTTCGGTGGTGCGAGCGGATTCGCTGAAGAGCCCGTAGGGCCCCTCGAAGAACACGCGCGTTCCGGGCTTCATGGCGAGGAGCCGGCGGGACGCATCCCCCAATTCACGCACCGAGATACGAAGGTGCGTGCCGTCGGGCGCAGCCGAGAGCGAGTACGGGTGCGATTCGAGCCACAGGCCCGGGGTGAGAAAACGCCAGTTGAAGAATTGACCGCCCTTGGCCGGAAGCGCAGCGAGGTCACGCCCGCGCATCGTGATGGTCACCACGTCGTTGGCTTCTTTGCGCACCTCAGATACGACGAGGTTGTGACGAAGCGAGCGCGCAATGGGTACGAAAAAGCGGAAGATGACAATCGACGCGAGGGTGCCGACGTAGAGCACGATCCAGTACCACCGGGCCCATTTGCCGTCGGCAAAGAGCTGACCGTTGCTGAACTGGTGTGGAATCGCGGCGAGCACGGCCGCATACGCGAGCAGATGAACCGCGTGCCAAACCTGGTAGGGCAACTTTCGCCGCACAATCACGAGCGATGTCACAACGACGAGCACCATCAGAGCCATCGCAATAAACGCAAGCAACATGTCCGGCAGCGTGTTGATCATCGAGAAGATTTCCGCCACCGGGTTGAGGTTCTCAGCCAGCCCGTAACCGACGAGCAAGAACACCATGTGCGCCAAGATCAGGTACAGAACGGGCTTGCCCAGTTTGCGATGCTGCGCGATGACCTTGTCATGACCAAAGACGCGGTCGAGCAAAGGTAGGCGAGCACTCAAGAGCAATGACACGAGCAGGAGATCGCTGCCGACCAGGCCGAGCACGATTCCGATGCCCCGCGTGACGTCGCTCCACGCGGTGACGTTGATGAAATAAACAGCCCCACCGTCCGCGAGAAAAAGCGCAATCGACACAGCAACCGAGAGGTAGACGAGCGACTCGAGAAAGTCCATACCGCGACGGCGTCGCTGGTAGCGGCGGGCAATGCGCTCGCCGTGAGGGCTCAGCGCGGTCTTGGTGGATGCGCTCGCCGTGGACTGGGTCGAAGACATGTTCCTCAGACTCTCTGGCAATCTTGGACAAACCCTATGGCAAACCTATGAGAACGCTATGAAAAGGGAATGTGTGAAAAAATTGTGAATCGGCTTCGCGTCAGCGGAAAATAATGGTGCGTGCGCCATCGAGAAGCACTCGGTCTTCACTAAACCACTTAACTGCCTGTGTCAGCGTGCGACTTTCTTCGTCCTGACCAATTGCTTGCAGTTGTGCTGGTGTGCGGGTGTGGTCGACGCGAACCACGTTTTGTTCAATAATCGGTCCCTCATCCAGATCGGTCGTCACAAAATGTGCCGTCGCGCCGATGAGTTTCACGCCGCGTTCGTGAGCCTGTTTGTACGGGTTGGCTCCCTTAAATCCGGGCAAGAACGAATGATGAATGTTGATGATTCGGCCGGCGAGCTGCGCGCACAACTCGGGCGAGAGAATTTGCATGTACCGCGCGAGCACGACGAGTTCGATGTCGTGTTCTTCGACGGCGGCTAGGACTCTTGTCTCGAAAGCGGCCTTGCTGTGCGCATCCATCACAGGCATCGATTCAAACGGGACACCGTAAAACTGTGCCAAGTCGGCGAGGTTGGTGTGGTTACTCAGCACCAGCGGAATGTGCACGCTGAGTTGACCGGCGCGTTGACGAAAGAGGAGGTCGTTGAGACAGTGTGCCGCTGTCGTGGCGAGCACGAGTGTGCGCAACGGTCGACCGACCGCGTCGATGCGATGGTCCATGTCGTATGTCGCAACGACGGGCGCGAGTGCTGCTTCAAACTCGTCTCGACCGTTGGGTGTTTCCACCTGCAGGCGCATGAAGAATCTTCCGGTGTCATCACTCGAAAATTGCTGGCTCTCCGTGATGTTGCCGCCCGCCGCGACGACCGCGCCGCTCACGGCGTGCACGATTCCCGGCCGGTCGTCGCAGACAAAGGTGAGCACCCAGTGCGATGCAGAAGTCATACATGACAGCCTAGGCGCAGCCCATTGGTAGGATTTCGGGTGAACGCTGCCGGTGCCTGAAAGGAATTTCCCGTGTCATTGAATCCCACTTTCAACGCCCCGCTCGAAGAGGTCGACCCCGAGATTGCCGCCGTTCTCCAGAAAGAGCTTGGCCGACAGCGTGATTTTCTCGAGATGATCGCAAGTGAGAATTTCGTTCCGCGCGCGATTCTTGAGGCACAGGGCTCGGTGCTGACCAACAAGTACGCCGAGGGGTATCCCGGCAAGCGGTATTACGGTGGATGCGAATTCGTCGACATCGCCGAAGAGCTCGCCATTTCGCGCGCCAAGAGCCTGTTCGGGGCCGCGTACGCCAACGTTCAGCCACACGCGGGTGCCACCGCGAACGCGGCCGTGCTGCACGCGATTGCTCAGCCGGGCGACATGATCTTGGGTCTCGAACTCGCCCACGGTGGTCACCTGACCCACGGTATGCGCCTCAACTTCTCGGGAAAGGTGTACACCGCGAGTGCGTATGGCGTCGACCCGAACACCTTTCTGATCGACATGGACATGGTGCGCGACGCAGCCAAGAAGAACAAGCCGAAGGTGCTCATCGCCGGATGGTCGGCGTACTCGCGCCAACTTGATTTCGCCGCTTTCCGAGAGATTGCCGACGAGGTGGGTGCAAAACTCTGGGTCGACATGGCGCACTTCTCGGGTCTGGTTGCCGCGGGTGTGCACCCGAGCCCGGTGCCCTACGCCGACGTTGTCTCGTCGACCGTGCACAAGACGCTCGCCGGTCCTCGTTCTGGCGTGATCCTGAGCCGCGACGAAGAGCTCGGCAAAAAGCTCAACTCAGCCGTTTTTCCGGGTCAGCAGGGCGGGCCCCTCATGCACGTCGTCGCCGCCAAGGCCGTGGCTTTCAAGATTGCGGCAACCCAAGAGTTCGTCGAGCGTCAGAAGCGCACGATTCGTGGCGCGCAGATCCTTGCAGAGCGTCTCGTCGCCGACGACTCGCGGGCGGCCGGTGTCGACGTTCTCACGGGCGGTACTGACGTGCACTTGATTCTTGCTGACCTGCGCAATTCCGAGCTCGACGGTCAGCAAGCCGAAAACGTTTTGCACGATGTCAACATCACGGTGAACCGCAACGCTGTCCCGTTCGATCCTCGTCCGCCAATGGTGACCTCGGGTCTGCGCATCGGCACTCCGGCTCTCGCATCCCGCGGTTTTGGCGATGACGAGTTCGCCGAGGTGGCCGACGTGATTGCGCACGCTCTGATGCCCAACCCCGATGTGGCCGCTTTGAAGGCGCGCGTCGAAAAACTCACGGCCGCATTCCCGCTGTACCCGGGCCTCGAGAGCTGGTAACGACCACGTGACCGCACGAGCGCTCGACGGTCTTGCTGCGGCCGCCGCGGTCAAAGCGGAGTTGAGCGAACGCATTCGCTCGCTCCAGGCCCGAGGCACGGTGCCCGGACTTGGCACGCTGCTCGTTGGTGATGATCCGGGATCGCACTCCTACGTGGGAGGCAAGCATCGTGACTGTGCCGACGTGGGGATTGAGTCGATTCGCGTCGATCTTCCGACCTCGGCAACGGCCGCGGATGTGCGCGCCGCCATCGCCGACCTCAATGCCGCCCCCGAAGTGACCGGCTATATCGTGCAACTCCCGTTGCCGTCGGGCATGGATGACCGGGAGATGCTCGAACTCATCGATCCGGCAAAGGACGCCGATGGGCTTCATCCGACAAACCTCGGCCGACTCGTCATGGGAGTGGACGGCGGCATCACCTCGCCGTTGCCGTGCACGCCGGCCGGCATCGTAGAACTGTTGATTCGCAACGAGGTCGTGATTCCCGGGTCACACGTTGCGGTTCTCGGTCGCGGGCTTACCGTCGGTCGCCCACTCGGACTCCTGCTCACCTGCAAGGGACTCGATGCGACCGTGTCGCTCCTCCACTCGCGCACCACCAACGTGGCAGACGAAGTGTCACGTGCGGATATCGTGGTGGCCGCGGTGGGAGTCCCACACTTCGTGCGACCCGAGTGGATCAAACCCGGGGCGGCGGTGCTCGACGTGGGTATCACGCGCGTCGACGACGCAGACGCCGGCACGTCCCGACTTACTGGGGATGTGCATCCTGACGTCGCCGACATCGCCGGCTGGCTCTCACCCAACCCGGGCGGCGTCGGGCCAATGACCCGAGCGATGTTGCTCGCGAACGTCGTGGCGCTCGCCGAAAACTTTTGATCCTAGCCAACCAGGACAGCAGTATGCCCTGATTACACAAAGGGAATGCCCGGAGGTGAATTCCCTCCCCCGGGCATTCCCATGATGTGCTGAGTTAACTCAGTCGTCGACGCGCAAACGCAAACAATGCGATTCCGAGGAGCGTCACGAACGCGGCGAGTCCGATATTCATCGATTTCTCCGTGCCATCAACACCGGTGTTTGGCAGCGTGTCCGGTGCCGGTTCGGGGGCAGGTCCACCAGAGGTGAAATAGATGCTCGTGTAATCGCCACTTCCTGTGCGATCAATATCGAAATAGCCGGAAGACGTTGTCCATTTTGGGACGTCAGCTGCGGGGATGGTGAACGATGACACACCCGAAAGTAGGCCTCCCTGACCATCCGTGCCCGACCAGGTTGACGGAACTCCCTGACCGTTGTTAGCCCACCAAACGGTGTCGCAGGTTGATGGCGCGAACTGCAAGACAACGCTCTGGCCCGTATAAACGGAGAAGCTGGCTTGTGGTGGGTCCACTACCAGTGAACAGTCGATTGGAATAACAAGTGGGGCAACCGCCGCCTGCGCCGGGACGGCAGTCAGGGTTGCCCCAAGAATAATAACTGCAGTTACTGCTGCGATGCTGTGACGTTTCAAGGAAAATACCTTTCTTCCGAGCGTGAACACTTTTACCTATGGACTCAGACACATGGTCTTTGACAAGGGCAAAAATATGAGACGTTTCTGTCGTGAATTCCAAAATGTTCGGTAAAACCGAACACGTCTCCACTTGCGAACCTCGCCTGACGTCGATGGCGATCTCGTCGGCAGATAAGAACTGCGACCGTCTTGGCTAGATAAAGTTGTTCAGGCGCTCGCGGTAGTGCACCGCGTTCTCGATGATGTCGGCGCGTTCGTTTGCGGTGGTTTCGCGTCGCACCTTTGCCGGCACGCCGGCGACGAGGGAATGGGGCGGAATGACGCTGCCTTCGAGCACGAGGGCGCCGGCCGCGACGAGCGAGCCTGCACCGATGACGGCACCGTTCATCACGGTGGCATGCATGCCGATGAGCACATTGTCTTCGATGGTGCAACCGTGGAGCACCGCGTTGTGTCCTACCGAGACATTGCGCCCGACGGTTAGCGGAAAGCCCATGTCGACGTGACCCGTGCAGTTGTCCTGAATATTTGAGCCCTCACCAATCACAATCGGCTCGGAATCACTGCGCAGAACGGCGTTGAACCAGACACCTGCCCCGGGTGCGATTCTCACATTTCCGGCGAGCACAACACCGGCAGCCACGAAGGCGGTTGAGTCGACGGAGGGAGTCCCGTGGTCGCGCACGTCGATGAGTCGGGCATCCGGGTCAATCGTCATAGTTCAAGGTTACGCCTGACCTACGCTTGACCCATGGAGCAATCCGGGTATCAGGTGCGATTGGGCATGGGCGCAGACGGGTTGCGCGGGTGTGCGGCAGACGCCGACGTCATTATTTGGGTGGATGCCCTGCCACCGACTATCGAGGCAGACCGGTCAACTCTTCCCGCGCGTGATGTGACACTGCTCAGCCTCCTCGCCAAAGCGCCGCGCACGGCGACGCTCGTCGCGGCTGACCTGCCCACGAGTCGGGCGGTTGCCCGCTGGGTGCTGGACTATCAGACGGATGTGCAACGACGACTCGCGATTGCGGTGATTACCGCGAGCTCGAATTTTGCCGTGGAAGATTTTCTCTGCGCAGGCTCGGTCATCGATGCGCTGTCAGAGCTTGGGCTCGATGCCACCTCGCCCGAAGCAGCGTGTGCCGAGTCGGCGTTTCGTGGCTTACGAAGTGCGACCGCGCACCTGATGACCGCGAGTGTGGCTGGTCGGACACAGCAGGTGCCCGAAGAACTGACTCGCATCAACCCTGCGTTCGACGCGAACGACGTGACCGTCATTCGTGACGCCCGCGTGTAACGTACGCTTGCCCTATGAGTTGTTCGGCCGACCTGTTTAAAGCGGCATTTCGCCACCACCCGTCGGGCGTGGCCGTCATCACACTCGACTCCGGCGCCGGTCCCGTCGCGCTCACCGCAAGCTCTGTGTTCTCCGTCAGCGCCGAGCCGCCGATGCTCGTGTTCTCTGTGTCACACATGTCGAGCGCATCCGAGCCTCTGCATGCCGCCGACACGTTGGTCGTGCACCTCATTGCCACACCACAGCTCGAACTCGCGAAACTCTGTGCGAAACACGGTGCCGACCGCTTCGCGGGCGACGTCTGGTCGTGGGCGAGATACGAGTCAGGCGAGCCCTACTTTGAGGCGCCCGCCGTGCGGCTGCGCTGCCGGATCGCCCAGCGAGTGGAGGCGGGCGCATCCACCCTTATTGTGGGCGAGGTGCTCGACGTGGTGATTGCCGAAGATGCGGATAATCTCGCGCCTTTGGTGTATCACGATCGCGCCTGGCATCGCCTCGACGACGGGTCAGTTCTTTAGCCGGGTTTCGGCCGGTCACGTGTCGGTACACAACTAGTCTTCGGGCGTGAAGTTCAGCGCAAGCGAGTTCATGCAGTAACGGTCACCGGTCGGCGTGCCGAAACCATCGGGAAACACGTGTCCCAGGTGCCCGCCACACTTGGCACACCGCACCTCGGTGCGAACCATGCCCAGGGTCGTGTCCTCGATCAATTCGACCGCTTCGGGTCGCACCGATTCGTAGAAGCTCGGCCAACCGCATCCCGAATCAAATTTGGTGCCGGACTTGAACAGTTCGTTGCCGCACCCTTTGCACGTGTAGAGACCGGCACGCTTTTCGTCGAGTAGCTCACCCGTCCACGCGCGCTCCGTGGCGGCCTGGCGCAAGACAGCGAACGACTCTGTGTCGAGCTCACGCTTCCACTCGTCATCTGATTTGGTCACTTCGTAGTTCATGGCACGCCTCCCGTTGTGTCGTGAGTCAACTTTACGCGACCGACCTGCTGTCGCAGATGGGCGGATGCTCTGCCCGACTAACTGAGCAGCGACGCCATCTGCTTCTGAATGAGCTTGGCCGCTCGTTCGGGTGACAGGCGCGAGATGCGATCCATCATCGTCGCGTCAGAGCCAATGAACGCATGGAACGGGTTCTTCTCAAACGCGTCGGCGATGACCTGTGCTGCTTTTTCGGGTGTCGACATGGCGAACTTCGCTGCGTTCGGGTCGCTGGCCATTTTCTTGGCCTCCGCCTCGGTGGTGACGCCCGAGTTGACGCTGATGTTCGTCGACACCGCACCGGGAAACACAAGCGAGACGCCGACACTCGTCGACGCGAGTTCGGAGCGGAGCGCCTCCGTCATCAATTTCACTGCGGCTTTCGACGCGCCATAAATCGATTGACCGGGAACGGGCACATAGCCGCCCATGCTCGAGATATTCACAATCTGTGCTTCGGGCCGTGCGAGCAGGTGGGGGAGAAACTCCTTGACCATGTTGAGAGTTCCATAGAAGTTCACGTTGAACACGCGTTCGGCATCCGCATAATCGAGGTCGTTAATCTTGACAAATTTCTGGATGATCCCCGCCACGTTGATGAGTCCGTCGACCTGCCCGTGCTTCTTGATCACGGCCCCGGGAAGAGCCGCAACGAGTTTGCGATCGGCCACACTGAGGGCGTGCACACTCATCTTTTTCGCACCTGAACCTGAACTGGCACTGGCACCGGCACTGGCACCGGCACCCGTGCTCGCGTCGGCGAGGCGGGCCGTCTCTGCAAGCCCCTCCGCACTGAGGTCTACGCCCGCGACGCTCGCTCCGCGGTTGAGAAGTTCGAGCGCGACCGCTCGACCGATGCCATTTCCAGCACCGGTGACAACGACGACTTTCCCCTGCGCCTTCATGTCTAGCTTGCCTTCGCGGTATAGACGACGTACACCTTGCGCAAGCGTTCGTGCACCGTCCACACGCCTTTCCATCCGAGCGGAAAGTACGCCGTGTCACCGGGTTCGAGAGTAATCGCCGGTTGACCGTCCTCCTCGACGGTCATGCGACCCGAAATGACGACGATGATCTCAGCGCGCTCGGTGAATTCCCATCGTGCCGTGCCCGGCTCGGATTCCCATGACCCCGAGTAAACGCCTCGCTCGTCATCGTCCAAAAAAGAGCGACCTCG
>Ga0214923_10007828_pt1 | contig 11545 bp, 4 predicted proteins | sample LL1510_MetaG_FD_177993 | JGI IMG/M metagenome (GOLD analysis project Ga0214923, IMG submission 177993) | Freshwater microbial communities from Lake Lanier, Atlanta, Georgia, United States - LL-1510 | ecosystem: Environmental > Aquatic > Freshwater > Lake | place: USA: Georgia | collected 2015-10-15 | reverse complement strand
GCAAAAGGATTTTACCTTGAACATTTTGTACCAAGACACCGAAACCGGGGTTAAGGTAAACTATTTCCCCAACGCCCCGGGTCTAAGCGGAACTCCCCTGCTTCAGCTTTTTAATTTGGACCGCCTTAATCCTCAGGGTGATCAGCAAAAAGATGGTTTTTTTGATTTTCTGGAAGGCAAAACAATCGTTGCCCAAAATGGAAGAATTATTTTCCCGGTTGCCGAGCCTTTTTCTACCCAATACTTAACCCAAATTTTCACCAAGGCGAATCAATCCAATCCGGGGGTAGATATTCAGGAAATATCTGAACGCTACGCCTTTGACCAGCTCTATCAAAACATTCAAGAATTGGCAGAATTAAATCAGGAAAAAAACCGGTTTTATCTGGGGGGAAGTTACAAAGGCGCCAGCGGTTCAGAAATTAGCCTGAACGCCTTTAATGTTCCTCAAGGTTCTGTTACCGTTACCGCCGGTGGTCAAACTCTCCTTGAAAACACCCATTATACTGTTGATTATGCCATTGGTCGAGTTCGAATCATCGACGATGGAATTTTGAGTTCTGGCCTGCCCATCAACATCTCGATGGAAAACAATGCCACCTTTAATATTCAGCAAAAACGCTTAATGGGAACTCATGTGGATTATAAGTTAAGCAAAAACCTGGTGGCGGGGGCAACCATCATGAACCTGAGCGAATTGCCCCTGACTCAAAAAATTGACATCGGGAATGAACCGGTGAACAATACCATTTGGGGCCTTGATTTAAATTTCACCAAAGAACTACCTTTTATTACCCGATTGGTTGATAAAATTCCGGGCATCGACACCAAAGCACCCTCATTGCTGACCTTTAATGGAGAATTTGCCCACCTGATACCCGGTTTCAACGGGGTAATTGATGCCAACGGCGAAAATGGGGTGTCGTACATCGATGACTTTGAGGCTGCTGAAACCGCTATCGAAATCAAAAGCCCTGTTCAATGGAAATTGGGTTCTGTTCCTCAAGACAACCCCGCCTTCCCCAACGGGGAATTCTTCGATGACCATCGCTATGGATTCAATCGGGCAAAATTGACTTGGTTTACCCTAGACCCCCTCTTCTTCAGACAAAACACCCAAACCCCGGCCAACGTTTCAAACGACCCTTTGATGAGGGCAAACAATTATCTTCGCGAGGTGCGGCCTATGGAGGTCTTCCCGGGCTTTCAACCCAACTATACCCAACAACAAGTCAATCAACAGGTTTTCGACATCCATTTCTACCCGGCTGAGCGCGGCCCCTACAACTTTGACATCAACAATTTTGATGAAACCACAACAGACCGTATTGGCTTGAAAGTCCCAAAAAGCAACTTTGGAATACTCATGCGCCGCATGGAAACCACAAATTGGGACGCAGCCAACATCGCATACATCGAATTTTGGATGATGGATCCCTTCCAAGCCAACGACCTTAATCAACTTAAGGAATGGGATATCGGTACCCCCGGTGCTACAAATAAAAACCTGCTGCCCGGTGCAGGTGGAGACCTTCTGCTTCAGGTAGGCAATTTGAACGAAGATTTTCTGCGCGACGGTAGAATGAGCTATGAAAATGGACTCCCAACCTTGGATGAAAATCGACCCACCATCGAAACAGCCTGGGGTAAAATCCCTCTCCTACAACCCATCAACCAAAATTTTGACAACCTACCTGCAAACCGAGACCTGCAAGATGTGGGTTACGATGGATTAAACGACCAGGAAGAAAACGATTTCTTTCAGGCTTTTATGAACGATGTAGAACTGAAATTTGCCGGAAATCCCTCCGCTTTGCAAGAGTTACGAGATGACCCCGCAGGCGATAATTTTAGGCATTATGCCGGAGCTTCATACAACAACAGCACCAACATCCCGGGCGAAAACTACATCCACAACCGCTACAAGCACTTTTTGGGTCCGGATGGCAATAGCCCGGCCCAGAACAACACCGAAGCCTATGGAGTACTTCCAAACAGTGAAGACATCAACGTCAATTATACCCTGGATCAACCCGAAAGTTACTATCAGTACCGCATTAGCATGCGGCAAAACGACCTGGACGACATCGGCGAAAATTTCATTACCGATATCCTTGAAACAACTGTTTCTGTTCCCGGTCCCTCCGGTGGAACCATCAACAAACCCGTAAAATGGATTCAGTTTCGAATTCCTATTTATTCTGAACAACGAGAACGTTTCGGTAACATCTCCGATTTTAGATCCGTCCGTTTTATGCGCTTGGCCCTAAAGGAATTTGACGATGATGTCTTCCTAAGAATGGCCACCATGCAACTTGTTCGTTCAGATTGGCGGGTGTATCCGGGACTTATTGCCGATGTCGCAGACATTTGGCAGGAAGGGGCCGTTTTCAATTCCACCACAGTCAACATTGAAGAAAACACCCAAAAAACCCCTTTCCCCTATGTCTTGCCCCCGGGAATTACTAGGGAAATCGACCCGGCAAACCCTCAACTGCAACAATTAAACGAGCAATCCCTCGTTTTAAATGCTTGCGACTTAAAAGACGGGGAAGGAAAAGCCGTTTTTAAAAACACCGAACTGGATTTGCGCGCCTACCGCTACGTGCGAATGAACACCCACTTAGAATCAAGAAACAATACCCCATTAGACAGCAACGACGTTTCTATTTTTGTCCGGCTTGGAATGGATGCCTCTGAAAACTATTACGAATACGAAATCCCGCTCAAGCCTTCCGATGTTTCCATTCAACCAAATGCCGCCTCAGGCGACCCAAACAAGGATTTTGCCTACCGACAAAATGTTTGGCCGGCCGAAAACTTGGTGAAAATTGAACTAAAGCTCCTCTCAGACTTAAAACTCAAAAGAAATACCGAAGGAGAAAATCCAAACCTGATTTACAGCGACATCATCAACGGCGCACGAATTTCAGTTAGAGGGAACCCTAACCTGGCCAACGTAAGAACCATGATGGTCGGTGTTCGAAATCCATCCAAGAAAAACAATCCCTGGCAAAATGGCCTACCACAACCCGACGATGGAATGGCAAAATGCCTTCAAGTTTGGGTGAATGAACTGAGAGCCACCGATTACTTCGAATCCGGCGGTTGGGCTGCTTTGGCCAGAACAACCCTTGATCTGGCCGATTTTGGACAAATTGGCCTGTCGGCAGGCACCACCCGATTTGGTTTTGGATCCATTGAACAACGTCCTCAAATGAGAAGCCGAGAAAATACAACCAACTTTGATCTCACTACAAAATTCGAGTTGGGCAAATTTTTCGGCAAAGAAGCCGGAGTCAGTATTCCCGTTTTCTTCGGTTACTCCGGTTCCGTTGCTAGCCCTCAATTCAATACCCTTGACCCCGATATTTTATTCACCGATGCCCTCGGTGCTCTTCCAAATGACTTTTCCAGAGACTCCCTCAGTCGCTTGGTTGAAGAAGTAACAAACAGGAAAAGCTTCAATATCAATAACATGCGGAAGCAAAGGAGCAAAGATGCCGGAAAACCAAAAATTTATGATATTTCCAATCTCTCTGCCTCTTACTCCTATACCGAAGAATTGTTTCGCGACACAAAAACCGAATTCAACAATACCTCCCAACATAAGGCTAGTTTAACATATGGATTTAGTCCTACCGTGAATTATTGGGAACCCTTTAAACGCAGTAAAAAGCTGAAATCCCCCTGGCTCAAAATCATTAAAGATTTCAACCTTAGTTTTATGCCAAAGCGACTTGGATTCAGCGCCAACATCCTGCGCGATTGGAATGAATTCAAATTAAGAAATACTACCCGATACGACCTGCTAATTGAAACCACCTACAGGAAAAACTTTACCTGGACTCGGAACTACGAATTCCAATACAATCCAACCCGCGCTTTGACTCTGACCTTCTCGGCCACAAACAATTCTCGGATTGACGAGCCCGAAATGCCGCTGGATAGCCTGGTTCGGCCGCGAACAAACTTCCTGGGCCGAAATACCCGCTACACACATCGATTCGATGCCAATTACTCCTTGCCCATTAATAAATTCCCATGGTTTGATTGGATAAATGCAACCGCAGGCTACGGAGGTGATTTTTCTTGGACCGCCAGCAATCTGGAACAAACACCCCAATCAGGTCAATTCACCCTTGGCCGATGGGGAAATGTAGTGCAAAACAACCAGTCATTGAAGCTGAATGCACAACTCAATATGAATTCTCTATACAGAAAATCCGATTACCTTAAAAAACTTCATGCAGCTCCACCTCCCAAAAAATCGGACGATGAGGAAGAAATCATTTCTGACTCAACCAAGGTGAAAATTAAACAGGTCGCATGGAAGGCTCCAAAACCACTTTCATTTTTGAAAGACCGAAAGCGTACCATTAAACACAATCTTAAAACCGAAGATGTGGACCTAGTCGTTCTAGCTCCAAATGGCGATACGGTAAAAGGAAAAGTCGAAATCGTGGACAACCTTCGTATTCGATTTATCTCATCCATAGATGTAAAATCTGCCACAGTAAATATCACAGGAAAACGAATTCGCAAAAAAATGGATTGGGGGGTCATACCCAATACCATTGTTCGGGTCTTGACTGGTTTTAAAAACATTTCCCTCAGCTATACCCAAACCAATGGAACCGTTCTGCCCGGTTACGCTTCAGGAACCGACCTTCTTGGATTGAATATGGGCGGGGCCTCAATTGGTCCTGATTTTGCCTTCGGAAGGCAATACAACGACCAAGACCTGCAAAGTAAAATTGTGCAGGACGCTTGGTTGGTCCGAGATTCTACCCTGAACCAAATGTTCATGCGAACCCATTCCTCTTCCTTAAATGGAAATGCTACCTACGAGCCCTTCCGGGGATTCCGATTAACCCTTAATGCAGAACGAACCTTCTCTGAAAACTACCAAACCAACTACCGCTTCGTACCCAGTGAAAACGATTTTAGAACCCAGAATCCCCTCACCATGGGCAATTTCAGTATCTCTTACATGACTCTGGGCTCCTTCTTTGATGGCCTAACCCCTAATTTCGGTTCCCCTACCTTCGACCGAATGCTTCAGCAACGAAGCATTATTTCAAAGCGGCTGGCAGAACAAAATCCGAACAGCACCGTGAATCCAAACGCTCCTTTTCAACTAGGATTTGGAGGCAATCAAACCGATGTTTTGTTTTATTCTTTCTTGAGCGCATACACCGGAACCAACCCGGCAACCCAAGAACTAAACATGTTCCCTCAAATCCCGATACCCAACTGGAGACTTCAGTTCGACGGCCTTAAAAACATTCACTTCTTTGCCGACAGATTTAAAAACATCGTAATTAGCCACAGCTACAAATCTTCCCTCGGACTTTCGGGCTTTCAATCCAACAACGTTTACAACAACCTGAATTCAGCTTATTGGAATTCCACTCCCTTCGGATACAATGAATTTGGAGTCGATGGCAATTATGTCAGTAGATTTTTCTTGAACTCAGTGAGCATTCAAGAACAGTTCCAACCCTTAATTAAGGTTGACATGACCTTTAAAAATGAGGTTCAGGCAACGGTCGAGGTAAAAAGCAGCCGAAACATTAGCCTTAATTTCCCAAACAATCAGCTTACCGAAACAAACTCTTTTGAATTAAGTATTGGAGCCGGCTACAAAGTAGCCAAGTTTAAGTTGCCCTTCTTAATCAATGGAAAGCGGCTTGAAAATGGATTCAATGTGCGCGCCGATATCGGTTGGCGCGACAACTCTACCATTATTCGAAAAATTCAGGAGGAAGTGCAACAAATTACAGCTGGACAACAGCAACTTACTATTAAAATGTTCGCTGAATACGAGTTAAGCAAAGCCATTACTGCCCGTGCTTTTTTAGACCATACCGGAACCAATCCCTTTGTTTCAAATCAATTCCCCAACAGCACCACCAATGGGGGAATCAGCATACGCTTCACTTTGCAACCCTAAATAAACGAATCAAAAAAAGAATGAACAATTTGACTCTCCGCATTTATTAAAGTTTGGTGGGTTTTACATGGTTGCTAGCAAATTATCTCTGTTTCGCCTTACCTGTTTAATTAAATTTCTGGATGGTTTCAGACACTTTGGCGCACCAAGGGACGGGCAAACGCAATCCCCTTAACGGGCCACGACGTTTAAAGCCGCATCCATACCCAAAAGGCAGGATGGACTCTCTTTATCTAGTCCAATCTTTTTTACCCCTCTTCGGAATCTTGATTTTCCATTTGCTTTACCTCAACATCCACTTTCACTTTCCCAACACTCCCAACAAATTTCTTATCAATTTCCTTTTACTCCTAACTCCCTACTGGTGAATGCGCCACGTCCACCGACCTCATTCCCAAGCTCCCGCTTCCCGCTTCAACAAAGTTGCCTTTGTTTGATTTGGAAAGCTTTTCTGAGATCCCCCATTTGAACCCCGATCGCCTATTGGCTTTCGACAGATTCCATAACTTCACTCCAAAAAGCCCCTAAGTGTTCTTCGCCACCCCAAATACGTGACGAAGCTTAATATTTTTTTTCACTAGTGAACCTCAAATTTACGGGGGCTTTTTTGATTTGTCAAGGTCAATTCTGATTTTTTCTAAAAAATTTTTTTCCTAATCATGGTTGGTTCCCAAACTCCGCTTTTCGTTCAAAACCTCCCGGCCTCTCACTCCATTTTTTATGATCCCCAAAATTTATCCCTTCATTTCAACAGGATTTAAGAATAGGTGATTTTAAAAACAGCCCATCAACCTCGGTCAAGCGTTCACTCCTTTCAATTCCTTTGCCCCCACACCTGAATTCCCCTCAAAAATTACTCTTACCTTAAATCGGCTGTGGATATTCAGCCGGCCAAAGCAAGGGTGGGCAGCATTTCAATTCCATTCCATACACCCGCGCCAATGCCTCCGTGGTTTGTTGCACCACCCGATCATAATTAACCCCTTCCACTTCTCGGTCAAGACTGCTAACCCCTTTGTCGGAAATTCCGCAGGGCACAATGTAAGAAAAGGGACTCAAATCGGTACAAATGTTAAAGGCAAAACCATGCATGGTTACCCATCGGCTGCTATGCACCCCAATGGCGCAAATTTTTCGAGCCCTTGCCGGATCTGAAGCATCCAACCAAACACCGGTCAATCCTTCAATACGCTCCCCTTTTAACCCATATAAACTTAACACCTGTATTATGGCTTCTTCCATTAAGCGCAAATACCTGCCAATGTCGGTGAAATAATTGGCCAAATCCAAAATCGGATAAGCTGTTAGTTGACCCGGACCATGGTAGGTTATATCTCCCCCCCGATTGATCGGAACAAAATCTACCCCTTTGGATTTTAGCAGGGCTTCACTCAGCAGTAAATTCCCGGGATTTCCGCTTTTTCCCAAAGTAAATACAGGGTTATGTTCGCAAAGCAACAAAAAATTTTCCGTGGTCTGAAGTTCGTTTGCCGCTCTTTTTCGGTTGAACAATTTTTGTTCTACTATCCGGCTGTGCAGGTATGTTTGCAAGGCCCAAGCAGCCCTGTATTCCACCTTGCCCATGGGGCAAAGCCATACCGATTTATTTTTAGGTCCAAAGACCTCCATCAGGACTTTGCCAGGGTGCCCTTCAAATAATCAATCACGTTTACCTCCATAACATCTACCTGCCGCATCTCCGACAAAAAGTATGAGGCCCAGTCGGTAAGATGAATCAGGTGCAAACCTTGTTCTACCGGATGTGCCCCTTTAGCATAAATTTCAATGGTATGCGGAGTGTATTTTGCAAAAACATCCTTCATGATGTCCATCCGGGTTTGGTTTCTGGGATAATCTGATTCGGTTCGAAGCAATACCGGAGCCAGCAGATTACTGCCACCGGCCCAACCAACCAGCTCGTTGTGGTTCATTTCAGGTACAACATGATGCCAGCATAAATCCTTGGCATTCTCGTTGATTTGCTGTCTAAAACGAACCGCCATTCCTTCAACCGATGATTCTGCATAGATTACAGCCATTTTTCCTTGCAAATGAGCCGCCAGAGCTTGGCCTTCACGAATATAGTCATGGATTGATTCCCTTAATACTCCCACCATTTCAGCCATTTTTGAACGGTACGTTTCGGGCAGACAGCCCAACCAAACAAAAACATCCACCAATTGAGTTAAGGAATAACCCAGGCAAGCTCTCGGGGGAAAACCGCCGGGAATTGTCCGCAAATCGTATCCATGGTTTATTGCAAATTCCTGCAAGGCTCCGCCGCTGCTAATGCACAGTATAGAAGCCCCTGCAGTCCTGGCCTTTTCGACCGCCTCCAGGGTTTCTTCCGTATTTCCGCTGTAGGAACAAGCAATAAACAAGGTGTTTTCATTTACGCAGGCGGGCAAACTGTAGTCTTTATTTACCAGCACTGGAATGGAAGAATGTGGCCTGGCCCAATCGGCCACCATGGTTCCTCCAATACCAGATCCTCCCAAGCCTGAAACCACAATCAGTGTCGGAGTTTTAAGCGTGTTTTTTAATGGTCCGGCATCGGCTATGCCTAAACTGGTTTCTATTTGGCCCGGAAAATTGGCAATCAACTCCTTCATCGTGATTTTTTATTAAAAAACAACACAAATATACCCTTTTATGCTGGCTTTTACGGCTCTTTTGCCTTGTTTTTTGAAGCGGCAATCAGGCTTTCCAATAAATCGCTGTACGAATCCGACAACAAATCGGTGGATTGAACATTCAGCTTTTCCATCCAAAATCTGCATTGCTCTTCAAGCTCAGCCAAACCCCATTTTCCTTCAATATCTATGGCTTCAATTTCAAGGAAAAAACCCAAATCCTTCACTTTGTCCAGGTGAAACTTAACATTGCCTATGAAATATATTTCGCGGTGCTTGTCCACGCAAATCCAAACGCCCAGTACCTTTTCTAAAAACGCTTTTATAGGACTTCCCTGCCGGGTTTCCAGCAAAGTTACCTCGGAAGCCTTGGGACCTGCCTGGTTGTTTCGTTGATAAAAAATAAGCTGGTTTTCAATGTTGCCCTCCCTCAGTTTTAGCCTACCCCGTTCTACTTGAAAATAGGTGTCAATTTGGTGGTCTTCGCCTACAAAACGAGCACCGCAACTTTGTAAAATTTGGCGGACACCCAACACATCGTGGCAACGGGCTTTAATTTCAACATTCAAATGATTCATACCGGAATGCCCCTAAACAGCACTGAAATTAGCGCTTTCGGTACTCTTTTAGCCAATCTGTGAAAGACTTAAAATCGCCGGGAGCAGCAGGAATCGTTGAACCGGCGTTTGATTCCTCCTGATTTTCGAGCGGCTGTACTTCCATTTCGATGGACGGCCCTCCCGCTTCGGGCTCTAAAGTGGTTTGAACGGCGCTGGAAGATTCCATGGATTCCGTCTCGAAATCTTGTTCAGGAATTGGCCCCGACAGCAATGCAGGCATTGGGGCAACGGGGTCGGTAGATGCCTGCACCGTTTCCTTGGGTACAGCAAGTTCTTCCGCTTGAGACTTCTGCTCTGTTTCCTTGACAGGTTCGTTTTTTTGAGCCGGGTTTACAGCAACTGATTTCCTTTGCTCCAGTTCTTGCAAATACTCCGCAATGAGCCTTCGGTTTTCTTCGGCAGATTTCGCGCCTTCCAACACTGTTTCAATTTGCTTGGAAACCCTTTCAAAGTCTTTATTTTTTAAGGTTTTGGGTTCACTGGGGCTTTCTTGAACGGAAGATTCCCCTTTTTCAACTTGAGATTTCGTGTCTTCCTTTGCCAATTCAAGCTCGGTCGCTTCTTCCAATTCAGGTACTTCATCCTCTATAAGCAAATTGGGAGGCATAATTTCAGACTCTTCGGCCAATTCTGCGCTTGATTCTTCCGGCTGTTCTGCTCTCGGAGGTTCCTCTGCAAAGACTTCAATTTCAGTGGTTTGCTGAATCACCTCCGCTTGGCTTTGTTCCGATATCTCAAAAGCCGGCTGAATTGCAACAGGCAAAACCTCTTGGGTTAAACCTTCTTGGATTGCCTCGGGCAGCTGCCCTGCCAAAGGCATTTCAGAAAGGGTTTCAGATTGGGGATGCAAGACCGGCTCCTGCAACGCTGGCTCAGTTGCCTTAGGTTCCGAATCGCCTGAAGGCTCCAAAAAAGGTTCTTCCGAAGGTACACCTTCGAAATCTTCCCTCGGCAGGGTTTCTGGTTCATTTTGAAGAATCTCGACCTCTGCTTCGCTGGGCAATTCTTCCTCTTCCCCGGCAACCTCCAATTCAATTTTGGCAGAATGTTCAACCGAAAAATCCTCAAAGCTTGAAGCTTCCTCTGAAATCAATGTTTCCGCTTTTTCGGAAACATTTGGCTCCTGATTGCCGGGATTGTAGGTGTCTGAACGGGCAACCAGGGCATCTTCTTCCATCAAATGGCCAATTGGAGCAGACAAGTCTGCCACATTTAATTCCTGTATTTTGGATTTTTGCCGCCTAAATATTACTACAATCAACAGAAAAAATGCAAAAATCAACAGCCCGACAGCCACCACCAAAAGCAAGGATAACTCTTCCCGATCTTCCTGCAAGGTACGCAACCTTTCAGCAGGAGCAATGTTCAGCAAAGCAAGCAAAAGCATGGAATCAATGAATTTGTAATTTTACCGCAAATTAAAAGCAAACAGCCCGGGGTCAGCCTGCCTTAGAAACTACAAAATAACGAAAAAGAGCACAATGCCGTCCGAAATTTCCAGTTTAACCATTCATCTTTCTACCTTGGCTCTATGTTAATACGGTGGATACGCCGGCAACGGGAATGGAATTTTATTTTATCGGCCATTTTGGCTGTTCTACTTTCCATGCTAAGTCAGGCCGAGCCAAGCCTTGATTTTTTTGGAATACCAGGTTCCATTCAAAAAGCAGCCTATGGTTTGGGAATTTGGGGATTGGCCCAGCTTTTTCATGCGGTGTTAAACCGAATAAACCTCTATGAATCAACCAGCCAATTTCCGGTGATTGTATTGGTCATTTTTTTATCGGCATTTCCCCTAAAGACAATGGATTGGCACTTTTTGGGCGCCACATTGCTATGGATTGGAACTGTTTACCATGTATTGCTGGCTCCGGGCCAGACCCGCAGCCTTACGGGGGGGTTTAATGCAGGTTTCTTGGGGGGCTGTTTGGTATTGCTGCTGCCCTCGTATTTTTATTTTCTGCTTTTTATTTGGATATACCAAGGCATTTCGGGCCCTTACACCTTTAGGCAGGGATTCATTACAGGGTTGGGGTATCTGCTGCCTGCCGCCTACTACATCGCCTTTGATTACATATTGTTTGAAGGCTGGGGCCAAGGATTGTGGTTGCGTTCGGGCTTTGCGCCTTACCGGGGCATGTTGTTTATTGCATTACCCCTGGCAATTTGCATGGGGCTTTGGTTGTTTTTGACTGTGTTTTGGTCGCTGGCATTGTTGCGGCAAAATGTGGGCATAAACAAAAATCAGTGGAGAATAATACAACTTACCTATGTGCATATTTTGTCCCTGTTGCCGTTGGTATTTTGGATTCCGGCGGCCCATCTCAGGGTTTTTT
>Ga0214923_10007827_pt1 | contig 11547 bp, 12 predicted proteins | sample LL1510_MetaG_FD_177993 | JGI IMG/M metagenome (GOLD analysis project Ga0214923, IMG submission 177993) | Freshwater microbial communities from Lake Lanier, Atlanta, Georgia, United States - LL-1510 | ecosystem: Environmental > Aquatic > Freshwater > Lake | place: USA: Georgia | collected... | reverse complement strand
ATGGTGTTTTTCTTTAGATCAATGATCAATTGTCCATAATGATTTTCCATTACTGGGCCTGCAATTCGATTGGCGTTAGGCGTTGCAAATTTCCATTCTTGGGTTAAGCCACTTGCTGTCAAGTCCAAAATCGGATAAGTGTATTTGTTCATCACTTTTGACAATTCAGCATAATGCACATCACCGGAAATAAACAGAACCCCATTCGCACCTGTGCGCTGAATCATTTCGAGCATTTTTTGGCGTTCAAACGGGAAATTTGCCCATGCTTCGTAGCCGTTATAGGTTGGTCCGAATTGAGTAGATGAACCAATGATACGAATATCGGCTTCTTTTGTCAATTCTTCTTTGAGCCAATTCCACTGCGCCAAACCTAAAAGGGTAGAATCTGCTGAAAGTGTGGGTGCATAATCCAAATCATAATGAAAAATTGTATCTTTTTGGATCGTTGATTGATCGAATTTTGTCAATTCATTTCTAAAAGTACGTAAGTCTAATAATATAATTTGAATACGCACCTTCTTTTTTAATATCAAATATGAAGTATAAACACCTTGATGTTTCCAACGATCGGAATGTTTAGGCTCTTTAAAAAACTGTAAGAAAAGTTGCTTCGATTCTTCTTTTTTAGGATAATATCTTCCTGCATCATTTTCGCCAAAATCATGGTCGTCCCAAGTGGCTAAAATTTTGGTTTTTTTCTTCAATAATTTGAAATTGGGGTTCGCAGCAAGTTTATCATATTTTTGTTTCATGACTTTCATGTCGCGTGTATCTCCATAGATATTGTCTCCCAAATAAATAAAATAATCCGGTTTAGATTGTGCAATATTTTTGAGAATTGCCAAGGGTTTATCTTGGTGTCCACATGAGCCGAAAGCAATTTTTATTTGTTGAGAGAATAGTTGTAAAGGCAATAAAATCAATGGAATAAAAAAGTTGCTTTTCATGTGTGAGAAAATGGTGAATGGATAACAAAGGAACAAAAATCCATTCAAAAAAAAGCAGATTCGTTACAATAAAAGTAGAAACCTGCCAGTTTTTGGAAACTAAATTCTTACTTACTGACAGGTCTTCCTACCTACTTTTTTAACGAAATGTTGGTAAGCCTGTGACTGATAGAGAAAATTATCATAAAACTCACATTCAATCACAGGCCTCCTACCTACATCTTACATATTTTTACAGTGAGATTTGGTATTGCACTACAACCATTCCTCTTCTGCTTGTTGTCACCTTTTGACCTGCATTATTTGTGCTAAAAACAGGTCTGTTTTGGTAATCAATCGATACTTTTGAGCGATGTTCATCGATTAACCAATTGATACCAACGTTGAACGTAGAGCCTGCTTTGTCGAAGTAATCAAATTTATTCATCTGAAAACCAAGATATGGTTGCAAGGTTCCGTTGTCATTTCCTACTATATTTTTCTTAAATAAATAACCCACTTGCGAAAAGACGGTGAAACCACTACCAAGGGTTGGAAAAGCATTGCCTGCACCGCTAAAAGTTCCTGCAGAATTAGTGCCTGTAGATGTATTCATAGGGCCAATATCTCTGTAATATCCCTTTCCATAATCACTGTATTGACCTGCGATATAAACAGTAATAGCATTCATCTTTTCTTTGTTCAAAGGCGCATCATAAAAGACATCGACATTAACTAATTTTAACGAAGTTGATACTGTGTCCTCAGAATTGTTCAGGTGCCACATCGCATTTTTCTGTAAAAGGAAACCTGCTCCGAAATTAAATACGCGTTTTTTTCCTAAGTAACTTCCTGTAGCATATGGAATTATATTGGCTTCTTCATCCAAAAACTGATAGCTTAAATAACCGTGGTATTGCAATTTTGGAGGTAAAGTACTGAATGAAGAAAGCGCCCCGAAATTACCTCCTGGCGCAGAGGCTTTTTGCAAAGACATGGGTTTTGAAACTATTAAGCGATAATCCATTTTACCGATTTTACCTTTCGCATACACGCTGAACTTTCTCAAAAACTGGTCAGTTACGTCGTTTGTGGCTTGTTGGTACAAAGGTGCATCAACCATCAAAATAGACCCAACAGCGGGTGCTGCATAGCGCGACAAACCATTCCATCCTGTTAATCCGCTTCCCAATGAAAGGTATTTATTGAGCACAGATAATTCTGCTATTGCATCGTGAAAGAAAATACCTTGTTTACGCACCCCATTGAAAGACAAATTATTTTGTCCAATTTGCGTATAAAAGAAAACATATTTGGAAAGCTGACCATACATTTGGATACGTGTTCTTCGCAAGCCAATATCAAAAGTATGATCAGTTGGAGTGTCATAAAGCGTTGATCCTGGATTATTATGCGTGTATCTGACCCAGATTTGATTCAAGAAAGTGAATTTTATATAATCTCCTTTATCGTTGAAATTGAACCGTAATTCTTTATTTGCAAATGGATTTTTGGCTTGAGCAGAAGTATTTGCTGGTTTAAAATAAGCCAAAAAAATGAGTAATATTACTAACCAATTTTTCATTTTCTATTTTTTTTATTTTTTTTTCTCTGATTTAGATTGACGAAATTTCACACACAACCCGAATACTACTAAAAACAGCTATTGTTTGCAAATTCTTTTAAGACAATGTATCTGCATAAACGTGACTTCAAGGATAATTGCCCAAGATTTCCAAGGGGATGAATTTAAGAATTTCCATTTGAATGCCTAAAAATTAGCTTTAAAACTGGCAATAAACCGAAATACCTGCCAATTGGGCAAACTCATTATCCTAGCATTGAAATAGATTTCAATTATAATCGCAATGACAAAATTTTCAGAACAAATAGAATTAACTATCTTTGTTATTATTACATTCCAAGTATGCAATCAACCATGAAAAAATTAAATTCTTCTGATCTTATTTCATTGGAAGACAAATTCGGAGCTCACAATTATCACCCACTACCTGTTGTATTATCGAAAGGTGAAGGTGTGTATGTTTGGGACGTTGAAGGAAAAAAATATTTTGATTTTCTTTCAGCCTATTCTGCGGTTAACCAAGGGCACTGTCATCCGAAAATAACACAATCGCTTATAGACCAAGCCCAAACATTGGCATTAACTTCACGTGCATTTTACAATGATTCATTGGGTGAATACGAGAAATTTGTAACAGACTATTTTGGGTTTGACAAAGTTTTACCAATGAACACAGGTGCTGAGGCAGTTGAAACAGCCATCAAATTGTGTAGAAAATGGGCTTACGAGATTAAAGGAATTACTGAAAATCAAGCGATAATTGTAGTATGTGAAGGAAATTTCCACGGAAGAACGACCACCATTGTTTCGTTTTCAAGTGATCCTGATTCCAATAAAAATTTCGGTCCTTATCCTGCTGGATTTATCTCCGTTCCTTACGACGATAAAGAAGCATTGAAAGTAGCTTTGTCACAACCGAATGTAGCGGGGTTCTTGGTTGAACCGATTCAAGGTGAAGCAGGAGTTTATACGCCTGAAGACGATTTTATGGCATTTGCTCGTAAAACGTGTACAGAAAACGGAGTGCTTTTCATTGCCGACGAAGTTCAGACAGGAATTGCAAGAACGGGAAGTCTATTAGCAGTTTGTGGAAATTGTACGTGTGAAAACAAATGCGAGCGTCAAGAAGCAACGTATAGCCGACCTGATATATTGATTTTAGGAAAAGCACTTTCAGGAGGTGTTTATCCTGTTTCTGCTGTTTTGGCAGATGATGAAATTATGATGGTGATTAAACCTGGTCAACACGGTTCCACTTTTGGAGGAAACCCGATTGCTGCAAAAGTTGCGATGGCAGCTTTAGAGGTTGTGAACGAAGAAAACTTGATTCAAAATGCGCGACATTTAGGTCATGTTTTCAGAAGAGAAATGAATCGCATTGCGCAACAAAGCGACTTGATCGTTAAAGTTCGTGGAAAAGGTTTGTTGAATGCAATTGTTGTCAATGACACGCCAGAAAGTTCAACGGCATGGAATTTATGTGTTGCCTTGAAAGAAAACGGTTTGTTAGCAAAACCTACACACGGAAATATCATTCGCTTTGCTCCACCTTTGGTAATGACAGAAGAACAATTGTTTGAATGTGTGGGCATTATTGAAAAAACGATTAAAGAATTCAAAAAATAGTTTAAGATTGAAATCTATTTTCAATTTTAAATTTTCAATTTTAAATTTTCAATTTCAATTTTAAAAAATATGGCTTTAAAAATCAAATTTGGCACGGATGGCTGGAGAGCAATCATTGCAAAAGAATTTACTGTTGACAACGTAGCACGTGTTTCCGAAGCTACGGGCGAATGGTTGAAAAAAAATTACGATAACCCATCTGTTTTTGTTGGACATGACTGTCGTTTTGCGGGAGAGTTGTTCATGGAAACAGCCGTGAAAATATTTATTGCTCAAGGGATCCCTGTTAAAATGTCGCGTGGTTTTGTTTCAACACCCATGATTTCGTTGGCAGCGAATAAATTCGGTTGTCAAATTGGAGTGGACATTACAGCAAGCCACAATCCTCCATCGTACAATGGGTATAAATTGAAAGCAGATTTCGGTGGACCTTTGGCACCAGAGCATGTACAAGAAGTGGAAGATATGATTCCTGAAATGTGCTCAATTGCTTGTGAAGCTATTTCAATCGACGAAGCCATTGCAGCAGGAAAAGTGGAAGTAATTGATATCGAAAAACTATACGTAGACCACGTTCGCAATAACTTTGACTTAGAAGCGATTCGCAATTCAGGTTTAAAATTAATGTATGATGCCATGTACGGTGCGGGTCAACGTGTCGTTCCTCAAATTTTACCGGAAGTAGAATTATTGCACTGCGAGCACAATCCCTCTTTTTATGGTCAAGCACCTGAGCCGATTGCAAAAAACTTGAAAGAATTAGAACGCACAATCATCGCAAAAGGAAACATTGAATGTGCCCTTGCAACAGATGGTGACGCCGATAGAATTGGTTTATATAATGGTAAAGGTGAGTTCGTTGATTCCCACCATATCATTTTGTTATTGATTCACTATATGGTGAAATACAAGCAAATGACGGGTAAAGTTGCCATCGCATTTAGTGTTACACCGCGTGTTTATGCTTTGTGTAAACATTACGGATTAGAAGTCATCACCACCAAAATTGGTTTCAAAGAAATCGCTTCTATCATGGTGAAAGATGATATTTTGTTAGGTGGAGAAGAATCCGGTGGAATTGCAGTGAAAGGACACATTCCTGAAAGAGATGGTATCTGGATGGGATTGATCATTTGGGAATTCATGGCGAAATCGGGAAAAACCTTGGATCAATTAATTGAAGAAGTATATGAAATCGTAGGTGAGTTCAAGTTCGAAAGAAGCGACCTACACATAACGGAAGAATTGAAACAACAAATCATCACGAATTGCAAAGCGGGTGCATATAATCAATTTGGCGATTATACCGTTTCAGAACTTCAAACCATCGATGGATTCAAATACATTTTAGACGATCAACGTTGGGTAATGATTCGTCCATCAGGAACAGAGCCAGTTTTGCGCGTTTATGCAGAGGCACCCACCTTGGATGAAGTTCGTCGCATATTGAAAATGACAGAAGAAACGATTTGTAAGTAATTGATTATTTAAATAGAATTTAGAACGGATGTGAAAGCATCCGTTTTTTTTATGCCATGCACATTCAGAACGAAATCGAATTTATACTTTATGTTGAAAACCAAAAGGTGAGCAGGGATTTTTATGCCAACTTATTTCAACAAGCTCCATGTCTTGATGTACCCGGAATGACTGAGTTTACCATAGCTCCAAATGTAAAATTGGGTTTAATGCCGAATGATGGTATTGCAAAAATATTGACAGATAAAACGCCTCATCCTGCCAAAGGGAAACACATTCCACGTTGCGAATTGTACTTTAAAGTGGATGATTTGGAGCAAGTTTACCAACATGTACTTTCGTTAGATTTACCCATCATCAGTGCGCCTGAAAATCGCAATTGGGGAGACCGAGTGTTTTATTGTTCTGACTTAGACGGACATGTGATTGCGTTTGCTGAAAAAGTCTAAATTTAAACCATGAAAAGGTTCTTCATATCTGCTTTTCTAATTGTGTTGTGCGCACAATCTCCTCTCTTTTCACAAAGGATTTTACTTAATGCTGGATTCAATAAAGGAAAATTATTCGATTTCGGGAATTCAGATGCCCCTTACAATAAAGAATACCATTCCGCTTATGGTTATCAGTTCGGAATTCAATTAACTGATTTCATGGTCGATAGAAAAAATTCGTTTCGGATAGGATTAAGCATCGAAAAATACAGTGGAGATTTCAAAACAAGCTATGGAGAGCATTTTGGCAGTGAAACACACGAAGGTACTTTCAGCAAAGAAGTGTTGGGTATTGATTTTTTTCCTTTAAATATAAAATTGAAAGAAAACTTCCACTTTTCAGCAGGGATACATGCGAATTGGGTTTATGCCTATTCCGTTACAGGCACTTCTTCGACTACTTATTTCACTGATTCCTCATTCCATACTATTTATAGAGACTTAAGCACTCAAAGTGATTTTGTGACAAAAAAGAATATAGGACTTAGATTGGGTCTAAGTTATACCTTGCCGATTGGTTCTTTTTTCATTCAACCCTCTTATTATCTGCACCTTGGATTTAAACAAGAATTCAATAGCCTTGATGCTCCTGCTAAATCTTTTAGACAATTGTTTCAGATTGGTGTTGGATATACGTTCAAAAAGTCAAAAACTTAACCCAACGCTACATCTAAAATCATCATAACGACAAAACCGCCAATAAATCCGAGAACGGACACATCGGTGTATTTATCGCGCTGCGTTTCAGGAATGACTTCTTCCACAACGACAAAAATCATTGCACCCGCTGCAAATGCCAAGGCAAAAGGTAAAATGGGTTCAATGTAAATAACTGCAACTGCTCCAATTACACCAGCAATGGGTTCAACAATGGCTGACAATTGTCCGTACCAAAAACTTTTAAAACGACTTGCCCCTGCCCTTCTCAATGGCATTGCCACTGCAAAACCTTCTGGGAAATTTTGGATACCAATTCCAATTGCCAAAGCAACCGCCGCTGAAATGCTTGCTCCTTCAATACCATGCGCCGCTGCTCCAAAAAGAACTCCAACAGCTAATCCTTCTGGGATATTGTGCAAAGTAATGGCTAAAACTAATAGCGTTGTTTTATGCAGCTGTGTTTTAAAACCTTCAGATTCGTTTTCAGAAAAATTAATATGTAAATGCGGCATACTTTTGTCTAGAAAAAACAGAAAAAAAGCACCCAATAAAAAACCTACTGCCGCCGGCATCCATGGCATCGAAGGGTAAAAACGTTCTGACATTTCAATAGAAGGCATTAACAATGACCAAAAGCTCGCAGCCACCATTACACCGCCTGTAAAACCAAGCATTCCGTCCAAAACTCCACGATGTAATTTTTTAAAGAAAAAGACCAATGAAGCTCCTGCTGCAGTTACCAACCATGTAAAAGTTGTTGCAATCAATGCCGCCATTACAGGATCTAACTCTTCAAAAAAACGCTCTAATCCATTCATACAAAATAGTATACTCCAAAAACGAAATTTTGTTCGATTTGCCTAACAAATTGAGAATTGTAATGTTTGATTAGCTAATCAAATGACTGCTTACTCAAATCCAATTGCTTTTGCTTTTTCGTGAATACCATTTGAAACAGCCGTTCCGAAATCATCCTTTTTTTGATTGGCGGTTGAAGCTTCTTTCTTCTTCAGTTCATTGATGTATTCTTCCCGTTTTTTAGCCAACTCACCTATTTCTTGTTGGACTTTATCACGTTCCGCATTTTTCTCAAGGATGATTTTTTCTTTTTCCTCTTTGGTTTTACCTTTCATTTCTTGCGGTAATTCTTCATCTTTCGCTTTGTCTAAGAAAGTTGAATCAGCATTATAAGCATCAACAGCGTCCCATGCTTCGTTTTTATATGCGGATTTTTTAGATTTTACTATAATTCGTTCGGTGGCAACGGCTGCACTTTGCATTTTGGCATTGTTATCTTGTGCCGCTTGATTCGTGAAATTATAAACTGCTGCGCTTCCATAAGCAACATACGTTCCGTTCAACGTAGTGTTTTTTTGCTGAATTAACGAATCGTAAGGCGTTGAATAATAAGCAATTTTCTCATTTGAATTAATATTGAAATAATCACCTTTTGAGCAAGTGGCACCATCTTTCCATGATTCTCTTACACCTTGATCATACACACCGCAGTAAATGGTATTGATAAAAACGCCTTTTGAAACAGCCAATTTACAAGCTTCTTTATAGTCAATTGGTCCTTGCGTAAAAGGCTCATTGCCCGCTATATAAATCATTTTTAAATCTTTTGAATCCGCTGACCAAGTCAAATCCTCTAATGATTTTTTAATAACAGCACCGCAATATTCTTCACCGCCATTGGTTCTCAAAGCGAATAATTTTTCCGAAATGACATCGAGATTGGTCGTAAAAGGCGTTTGTTGGCGAATATAATTGCTTTGTTCACTTACTCCTGAATTACCATAATCGTAAACGGCAATTTCCAAAGTAGGAACAACGCCTTGATAGCGCAAACCTGTTGTTTCATTTACAATTGCCCAAATTTTGGATTTAGCTTGTTCGATTAAACCATCCATACTATTAGATGTGTCAAACAAGATTACTAATTGGATTTTTCGAGGTGCAACTTGAGCAGAAAGCAATCCTACGCTTATAAAAAAGCAAAGCATTAAAGACAAAAGGTGTTTCATAGTTGAAATTTTGACTTGCATACAACCATGAAAGAAAAAGGTTCAAAACTTAGCTTTCCTTGAAATAATTCAATGCTAAATCATAACTCTTTAAGCCAAAACCAAATACGCATCCAACACAAACAGGACTTAACAGCGATTCATGACGAAAGCTTTCACGCGCCGAAATATTTGAAATATGTACCTCAATAACAGGAATTTGAATCGCTGCAATACAGTCTCGAATTGCCACGGATGAATGCGTGTAACCACCTGCGTTTAAAATGATTCCATCACATGAAGAAGCTTGTAATGTATTGATGATTTCGCCTTCAACATTGGACTGGAAATACTCCATTTCAAACGAAAACTTTTTGCGAAGTTCTTCTAAATAGCTTTCAAAAGAAACATTGCCGTAAATTTGTGCTTCACGCGTACCCAGCAAGTTCAAATTGGGCCCGTTAATTATGAGTATTTTCATCGATGTCAACTTGGAACCGCTATATTAAGGATTTTGTTTCATACCTGAAAATTGAAAAAGGCTTAGCGGAGAACTCTATTTTCGCCTATCAAAACGATGTCATAAAGTTAATGAATTTTGCTGTGGGAATCCGAAAAGAAGCCACCACACTCACTTACGATGATTTGAAATATTTCATAGCTGGGCTGTATGATTTAGAATTAAGCGCACGAACACAAGCACGAATTATTTCGGGTATTAAGCAATTTTACGGTTTTCTATTACTTGAAAATGTGATTACAAGTGACCCAAGTGAATTATTAGAACAACCAAAAATAGGTCGAAAATTACCTGAAATACTGACGATTGAAGAAATTGACGTACTCATACAAGCTGTAGATTTAAGCAAAAGTGAAGGTCACCGCAATCGTGCCATATTAGAAACACTTTACAGTTGTGGTTTGCGAGTAAGTGAATTGATAAATTTGAAATTCTCAGACATCTATTTCGATGAAGGGTTCATACGCGTAATCGGAAAAGGCAACAAAGAAAGATTGGTTCCTGTAAGTCCACAAGTGCGAAAAGAAATTGGATTGTACAATGATTACATACGTCGACATCAAGAAATTCAAAAAGGAAATGAAAACATCGTCTTTTTAAATCGAAGAGGAGCACAGTTAACACGCGTCATGATTTTCACGATAATCAAGCAACTGGCAGAAGCCATTGGATTACAGAAAAATATTTCACCCCATACATTCCGACATAGTTTTGCAACACATTTAATAGAAGGTGGAGCCAATTTACGTGCTATTCAGGAAATGCTTGGACATGAGTCTATAACAACAACAGAAATCTACACACATTTAGATCAACGGTATTTACGTGAAGCCATTCTTTCCTATCATCCAAGAAATGCGACAAAGTAATTTGAAAATTTTATCCATATTTATAAGTTAATAGCTTGCATGATTTGAAAAAATAATTAACTTTGCATCCGCTTTTTACATTTATAAGTAAATATTAAGACATGTCACGAGTTTGTCAATTAACTGGAAAGTCAGTAATGGTGGGGAATAACGTTTCTCACTCGAATAGAAAAACGAAACGTCGTTTCTATCCAAATTTAGTAACGAAAAAATTCTTCTTACCTGAGGAAGAAGCGTATATCACACTAAAAATTTCAACCGCAGCATTGCGTACGATTAACAAAAAAGGAATTACTGCCTGTGTTAAGGAAGCTCGCAATAAAGGTTTTTTAAAGTAAACTGTTGTGAAACAGATAAATTAGAGAAAAATGGCTAAGAAAAGTAAAGGTAACAGAATTCAGGTAATATTAGAATGTACAGAACACAAGACTACAGGTGTTGCTGGAACGTCAAGGTATATTACAACAAAAAATCGTAAGAATACACCGGATCGTCTTGAAATCAAGAAATACAATCCGATTTTGAAGAGATATACTGTTCACAAAGAAATTAAATAATAAGACATGGCAAAGAAAGTAGTTGCTTCGCTTCAGAAAGGTGGTGGTAAAGAACACACTAAAGTGATTAAGATGGTTAAATCTGAAAAATCAGGTGCTTACACTTTTAAAGAAGAAATCGTTCACAACGATAAAGTAAAAGAGTGGTTTGCTAAATAAAAGCTTTTCACTTTAAAATAGTATTTTAGAAGCTTCCTTAGGGAGGCTTTTTTTTTAGGTTATGGGATTATTTGATTTTTTTTCGCGCTCAAAAAAAGAGAATTTAGAACAAGGTCTTGAGATAACAAGACAGTCTTTCTTCTCGAAAATTGCCAGAGCAATTGTTGGTAAATCCAAAGTAGACGATGAAGTTCTTGATAATTTGGAGGAAATCTTAATTTCTTCGGATGTTGGTGTTGAAACTACCTTAAAAATAATTGACCGTATTCAAGCTAGAGTGAGTCGCGATAAAGTTCTTGGTACGGATGAATTAAATCATGTGCTTCGTGATGAGATTATTTCATTACTAGAAGAAAATAATTCAAACCAAAACGGAAAATTAGAGATACCTACTCCATCAAACGGAAATCCTTATGTTATTATGGTGGTTGGCGTCAATGGAGTTGGAAAAACAACAACGATTGGGAAATTAGCGCATCAATTCAAAAATGCTGGCAAAAAAGTTGTTTTAGGTGCAGCAGATACATTTAGAGCAGCGGCTGTCGACCAACTTATAATTTGGTCAAAAAGAGTAGACGTTCTTATTGTGCAACAAGGCATGGGGGCTGATCCCGCAAGTGTTGCGTTCGATACTTTACAATCTGCAAAGTCGCAGAACGCTGATGT
>Ga0214923_10007826_pt1 | contig 11547 bp, 14 predicted proteins | sample LL1510_MetaG_FD_177993 | JGI IMG/M metagenome (GOLD analysis project Ga0214923, IMG submission 177993) | Freshwater microbial communities from Lake Lanier, Atlanta, Georgia, United States - LL-1510 | ecosystem: Environmental > Aquatic > Freshwater > Lake | place: USA: Georgia | collected... | reverse complement strand
TCTCGGCCGCGGCAGGCTCGGGAGGCGGGAGCAACCGGCGGACGAGCCGCTCAGCAGTCGAGCAACGCTGGCGGAAGTGTCATTGACCGGGCTATCCCTCAGAGCGAGGGGACAACCTTGGTCGAGGGGCGGGTTGACAAAATACGGTACAGGCGTACACTCTTTGCAATGCGGCCTCGCGAGCGTCGGCGGTTTTCTTGCCTTTTCAGGAAATAGCCCATAGGCTATAAATGCTCATGTGGACAGCGGCCACGACCGATGTCTTCGATGAGTGGTTCCAGACGCTGGGCGACGAGGAACGGGCTGAGATCGAGGCCAAGGTGAATCTGCTCGAGTTGTTCGGGCCCGCCCTGGGACGCCCGCACGCCGACACCCTCAACGGTTCGAAATACCCCAACATGAAGGAACTCCGGGCCGACGTAGCCGACCACACGCTGCGGATCGCGTTTGCCTTCGACCCTTCGCGGGCGGCGATCCTGCTGGTGGGCGGAGACAAGCGCGGCAGGCCACAGCGGCCGTTTTACCGCCAACTGATCGCCAAGGCCGACATCCTGTATGCCGAACACCTTTCGACGATGAAGAAGCCGACCAACAAACGCGGAGCAGAGTGACGTGGCAAAGACATTCCGGGAACTCGTCGCGCGAACGGGCAACGCCAAGACCAAGCGGATCGCCGCGCGGCGCACGCAGGAGCTACTGGCGGAGATGGTGCTGAGCGAGATCCGCGCGGCTCTCGGCAAGACACAGACTCAAATGGCCCGCGCCGCGGGCATGAAGCAGCCGAGCTGGGCCAAGCTCGAAGGGCAGTCCGACATGCTGATCTCGACGCTGCGCAAGGTGATGAAGGCGATGGGCGGCGAGCTCGAGCTGACGGTGCGATTCCCCCAGGGCCGCGTCCGCTTGAAGCAGTTCGCGTTCGAGACCACAGCCGCGAAATGACCATGCCGCCCATCGATCCACAAGCCTTTATCGACCTGCTCCCTGCCGTGCGGCAATCACCGGGGCATTCGATGCAGTGCACCTATGACGAGCCAGCCGACGTGGTGTATGTCGCCTTCAAGCCGGAAGCCGAGGCGACAGACAGCGAACTTGGGCCCGACGATATTGTGGTGCGCTACCGGGGCGACGAAGTGATCGGCCTGACGATCCTGCAGGCCAGCCGCCGTCTTCGCGACGCAGCCCAACGCCGCACAGCCGGCTGAGGACGAGCCAATGGAAATTATCTACACGGATGTACTGATCGACTTTGTGCCGGCGGCAGGAAGACCGGATACGCTCAGGCCATACCCATGACCACGCTTCAGGAAATCATCGACGCCGCGCGGACGCTCAGCCCGGCTGCCTGACCATCGCCTGGTGGCGATCCATCCGCTCGACCCGGATCATCGGCACGAGGAGGGCGACGAGTCGGAGTCACTCGTCAATGAGCCGCTTGAATCCAGCGAAGCATTTCGTCACCTGCTCATGAAGTCCGCGGCGTCCCCGCGACGGCCGTTCGTGCCGGGCGAGGAGCCGTGATCTCGGCGCGAACTCGAGTCGCCCGCATTGGCTGACGATCATCGGAGAGCATGTCGTGAGCGCGAATCTTTCGCTGAGCCAACTGACGACCGCCGCAGACGGCCAATCACCCGATGTGTGAACTCCTCGGACTCGCGTTCAACAGGCCCGTGTCGCCCGGGCTCTCGTTTCGGGGCTTTCGCCACCGCGGCCGCGTGAGCGAGGCCAACACGCACCCCTTCTCGCGACCGTTGGGCGACGGCACGTTCACGTTTGCCCACAACGGCACGCTCGACGTGGCACGGCTCAAGAAAATGGCCGGCCCCGACTTCACCCCCGAGGGCCAGACCGACTCCGAACTCGCGATGGGCGCGGTGCTCACGTGGCTCGGCAGCGGGCAGGCCGCGGGCGGCCTTGCCGACTATCCCGCGCTCGAGGAGTTCCTGCGGGATCTCAACGCCCTCGGCGATCTGAACCTGCTCTTCTCCGACGGCCGGCGGCTCTACTGCTACCACGACTCGGGCGGCTACAACGGCCTGGCCTGGACGCGGCGTGAGTCGCCCTTCTGCCACGTGAGCCTCCGCGACGAGGACTGGGAGGCCGACCTCGGCGAGGAGAAGGAGCCGGATCAGCGGGGCTACGTGATCGCCTCCCGGCCGCTCACCGACGGCGAGGACTGGACCACCTGCCGCCCCGGTCGATTGCTCGTCATCGAACGGGGCTGCGCGGTATTCGGCGGGTGAGCGGCATGAAGCCGCTCAGACTCGCCGCACTGCCGGCCTAGACACAAAATGTATACGCCCGTACACTCTTTGTGCGATGGGCTTGAATACTGCAACAGAATGCAGTACTGTCGGAGGATATCCGTGCCATGCGATGGACGCAGGTTGTCTGGGACCCAACGCCAGGCGGCAACGTCGCGCATGTCGAGGAACACGGCCTGACCACGGACGAGGTCGACCATGTTCTGCAGCATCACGATGGGCGTGCAATCAGCAAAAGTAGCAGCCGAGGATGCGTATTTGGCCATATTCCGGATGGCCGATACATCATCGTCGTATTTAAAGAAAACGGGCACGTTGTCGTGCCTGTGACGGCGTACGAAATATCCGAACCCTGACGGGTGCAATCGACAATGCCTGCCAAGCTCCAGCATGTGAACCGACGGCTGACCGCCCGGGAGCGGGCCCGGCACGCGAAGGTGCGCGACGCGCTCATGGGCGAGTTTCCGCCAAAGCGCATGCCCGCCGACACTCGGGGAGGGATTGCAGGGCAAATCCGCGCGGAGCGAGAGGCACGTCAGCTGACCTGGTATGCCCTCGCGAAATTAGCGGGCATTCCCAACCAAGCGACGATCCGCGCGATCGAACAGGGCAAGGACGTGCGGCTGTCCAACGTCGAGCGGGTTGCCCGCGCCTTGGGCCTGACGCTCGAGCTCGTCCGCTGAAGGCTTGTTCGACCAGGCCGCTCAGATCCGCCGGCGGTTGATCAGCCGCAGGCCCGCGATCAGCACGATCGCGCCGACCGTGGCCGTCACGAGGCTGCCGATCGCACCATCGGCCGAAAGCCCGAGCAGGCCAAACAAAAACCCGCCCAGGATCGAGCCGATCACGCCCATGATCAGATCGGTGACGAGGCCCGAGCCGCCCCCCTTCATGATCTGGCTCGCAAGCCACCCGGCCGCCACACCGATCAAGAGAAACCACACAAGATTCATGACACGAGCCTCCGGGAATAAGAATGGTGGATTGATCTTACCCTCGGGCCCACGCGGCAAACCATGACGGCCCGGCGGGCCTGCAAGGGCTACACTCGGCGATCATGGAGACCTCGCGGCTGCTCTTCTTCACGACGCTTTGGACCGCCATCTGGGCGGCGCCGCTGCCGAAGCTCTCTCGCCGCGTGGAACTCGTGGCCGGGCTGATCCCGTTTGCCGCCTTCGGGCTGCGGGTGTTCGGGGCCTGCTTCATCGGCGTGCCCGCCGACGATCCCGTGCGGATGGCGGTGGCGCCCCTCGTCGACTGGATCAACGGCGCGGCGGGCCCGGTGCCGTTTCAGTGGGTGCTCGACGTCACAGTGGCCATCGGCCTTGTGTGGTTTGCGTCGATCGCCAACATCCCACGCCGGTGGCGGCTGGCCACGATCTGGGTCATGCCCGCCGTCGCCCTCGCAAGCCTCGCGATCGGACGGTCGTAGGGCGACGATCTGCGCCGGAGCCTCACGCCGTCGCGGCCACGAGGGCTGCATACACGCGACGCATCTCGTTCTTCGTGAACCGGGGGGCCAGGAGCCGCATCACGGCGGCCTTGTCGGCTGGAAACGACAGGCACTCTGCCTTGATCGCGTCGTAAGCGGCCACCACCCGCCCGCGGAAGTCGAGCTCCGCACGCACGGCCGCGATGCATTCCTCGACATGCGGCCGGAAGGCATCGATATCCTCGGGCGAATACTCCTCGAGCAACAGCGGCCGCACCGTCTCGAAAGAGAGCACGTCGACCGTCTCGAGCGCGTTCCAGCAGGTGGCGAGCACGGCCTGCTTGTTGATGCCGGTCGCCCAGTGGATCTCCTCGATGCTCTCGGGCTTGCACTTCCAGAGGCTCACGAGGCCCGACGGCTCCGTCACGCACCACACGGCCCCCTCCGTGCCGGAGAACTGCTCGTCGGACACCCTCACGTTGCGGTTCTCGAGCTCCGTGCGGAGTTGCCGAAAGCGGCCCACCGGATCCTCCCCGGCTCGCAACTCGGCCACGAGCGGCGCCGCAGGTACGCCGCCCAGGTCGAGCGCGAAGGGGGCGACGAGCCGGGCCGTCGCCGGATCGACGCCGAAGAGCACGGCCAGCGCGAGCGGTTCGTCGTAGGCGATCAGATGCGGATTGCGGCCACCGTAGAGCTCGAAGGAGATCGAGCAGTTGTTGCGATCCGGAAGCGACGCAGCCTCCGGATGCCGCTCGAGCAGCTCCCGCCACATATCCAGAAAGCCGCCGAAGGTGCCGTTGCGGAGCACCGCATGCAGCCGGAGCTTGAACGTCGTGCGCACGATGCCGGCGGCGTCGCGGTAGCGATAGGCGAGCACGTTTGTGCCGTCGAGCTTCTCGTAGACATGCGCCCGGGCGATCGGCGGAAACCGAAACCGGCCGTCGCGGTCGAACGGATACCGCAGCTTCGGCGTGGCATGGATCAGCTGCGGGCAGGGCTCTTCACCCACGCGGGTGAGCACGATCGCCCCGTAGCGGTGGTCTGTCTTGTGGCAGAGAAAGCCCTCGAGCGGCAGGCCGCCGTGAAACGGGTCGGCCACGGCGAAGGGCTGCAGCAGCCCCGGCTGCACGCCCAGCATTTCCGCTGCCTGGTCGATCGTCATGATGGCTGCGCTGAGAAGTTGCTCTGACGATCCTACAAGCATCGCTTCCGCGTGGCCAATATCAATCCGCTGTCGGTCGGCGGAGCAGGAAGCGCGTCCGCTCACGACTGCTCTGCCGACACCGGCCGGTCAGCGCATCGTGCGATCCAGGAACTCGCGGACCGACTGGCGGATCGTGCGGCCCGCCACGACCTGATCGAGGCCGAGCGTGTGGCCGCCGTTCTCCACCCGCACCAGTTCCGCGGTCACGCCCACGCGGCGGGCCGCCGCCACGAGCGACTCCGCCTGCGCATAGGGCACGGTGCGGTCGGCCGTGCCGTGCACGACGAGCACCGGCGGATCGCCCGCCTGCAGCGAGCCCTCGCGGCCATACATGCCCCCCCAGAGATCGATCACCGCCCGCGGCTGCACCCGCACCCGGTCGGGGCCGTAGGTCGCCAACAGCGCCGTGATCGCGCCGGCCGAGCCGCCGCCGACCGCCACCCGGGAGGCGTCCACGCCGTAGGCCGCCGCCCGCGCGACGACATGGTCGAGCGCGCGGCCGAGATCCTCGCGGGCCGCGTTCATCGCGGCCTCCAGCGTGGCCCCCGGCCCGAGATCGCCGAGCAGCCGGTAGTTTATGTCGAACACGGCGTAGCCCGCGGCGGCGAGCGACCGGGCCAGGTCGCCCGTGTAGCCCCCCTTCGAGCCGCCGGTGAAGCCGCCGCCGTGCACGAGCACGACGGCCGGAAAGGGGCCCGCGCCCGCCGGGCGATAGGCATCGAGCAGGAGCGTGCGGCTCCCCACCGTCGCATACTGAATGTCGCGGGTGAGCGTGACGGCGGGGGCCGCAGCGTCGTCGTTGGTGATCGTGCCGGTGGCGACGGCGGCCGCGAGCGCGGCGTCTTTCGGCTCTGCCAGCCGCACCGTGAAGGTCTCGTCGGCCTCGACGGCGGTGTCGCCGATCACGGGCACGACGACCGTGCGGCGGGTCTGCCCCGGGGCGAAGACCACCTGGCCCGACCGCGGCGCAAAGTCGGAGCCGCCGCTCGCCGTGCCGTCGGCCGTGCTCCAGCGCACGCTCACCGGCAGCCTCTGGGCCGCCGAGAGCGTGATCGTGAAGGCCAGGTCGCGGAGCCCCGAGTTGCCCTCGGATGCCGACGCATTGGCGATCGAGATCGTCGGCAGCGCCGGCCTGTCGTCGCTCGTGATCCGCACCTCGCCGCGGGCGACCGCGCCGACGGTATAGCCGGCGCCGCCCAAGAGCGCGACGACCACCGTCTCCACCGGCTCGACGGCCGTGTCGTCGATCGGGCTGATCGTGAGGTCGACGCTCCTCTCCCCGGCGGGGAAGGTCACGCTGCCGGAGAGCGGCTGGTAGTCGCTCCCCGCGGTCGCCGTGCCGCCGGCCGCATAGGCCACGACGAGCGCCGCGGCCAGATTGCCGCCCGCCCGCGTGAGCCGGATCACGCCCGGATCACGCCCGGCCTCCGCGGCCGCCGCGTCGGGCACCGAGACCGTGACCGTGGCGGGCGACACCGGTGGCGCGACGCCTTCCCAGAGCGAGCCGGTCGCGGCCGCGACGACGGCGTTGTAGCGGTGCGCGGCGGCCAGCGGCTCGTCCATCCGGTGGAGCTTCGCGAAGTCGCCCCACTGCGACGCGCCCCCGCGGCCGGTGAAGGTGAAGTCGACATAGAGATCCATGCCGGCCGCATCGAGCCGCCGCAGGTAGTCGCGGTAGATGTCTCCCATCCGCGGGTCGTTGGCCGCCGCGTAAAACACATTTTGGTAGGGAGCGGTTCTGCCGTCGAGGTGGTGCCCTCCCTCGTAGGCGAGCAGCTTCACGTCGCGGCCGAGCCGCGTCGACCACGTGTCGGCCAGCCGCTGGTGGGCGTGGACCTGGGCCACCGAGCCGTCGATCGCGGCCCGCGTGTCGGCGAGCACCTGATCCACGGTCGTGGCTGCCGTGTACGCGGCCCGCTCTTGCCCAGAGGGGCTGAAGTAGGGGGCGATCGCGATCGCGTCGAAGGAGCCCTGCATCGCGTCGGCGATCCGCGCCGTCACCCAGTCGTTGCCCGACTGGCCGGCGGCCACCCGCACGATCCGGTCGGTCTGGCCGGCGAAGACGTCGCTCCAGATGTCGAGATCCCGCTTCGCCTCGCGGCCGGCGATCTGCCAGTGCGAGAGGCCGGCGTTGGCGGGCAGCCGCGTCTGCTCCGCCACCCACTGCGTCGCCTCGAAACCCCACGCGAAGTTCCAGATCTCGTTCGACCACTCGACGTAGGCCTTGCGGCCCGGCTCGAGGTGGTCGCGGACGTAGGTCGCGAAGGTGCGCACGAACGTGTCGTCGGCCATGTGCGGCATGTTGAACCAGGGATCCGCGTCAAGATCATTGGCGAGCTGCACCATGTGCTCCACCGACATCCCGTTGGCCAGCGGCTCGCTCCGTGAACCATTGATGCCGGAGCTCTGGCGGATGTCGCGGGCGTCACGGCGATCGGCCCAGGTGCGGATGTCGGAGGTGTTCGTCTCCTGCGGCATCATGAACCGGATCACGCCGAAGGGAGCGAGCCGTTCGCGGAAGAGCGGATGAAAGGGGGAGAAGGAGGCCCCCGGCTGCCAGCGCTGCCCGGCGAACGACTGCCCCTGCCAGTCGGGCATCCAGACGTGGAAATTCCTCGCCGGGTCGGCCGCGCTCGTCTCCTCGATCCGCAGGTAGATGCCGCCGTTGCCCGGCGTGACCGTGAGATCGGCGTAGTTCATCCCGGCCGCCGTGCGGCCGCTCGCGGCCACCCGGGCGTCGAAGCCGAAGGTCACGCGGCCGGTGCCCTCCCATTCGGCCCGATACGTGCCGCCGGGATACGCGCCGTCGAGCTCCCTGAACATGAGCGTGCCCGCCATCTGCCGCAGCGAGCGGCCGGCGGCGTTCGTGAACGTGGCCAGGCCGGCGACGTTGCCGTTTGCATCCACCCGCACGGGGTTCGTCTGCCCCACGTCCCAGGTCATCTCCCCGGTGGCCGTGTCGACCGCGTGGGTGATCCAGCCGCGGGAGGCCTGGAAGGCGTCGGTGAACGTCCAGGCCGGCGACCAATCGACGATGTTTTCGAGGTTCATCCCGATCGCCATGTGGCCGGTCGGGGTGGCCGCCATCATCTGCCGCCCTTCGAGGGCCTCGACGGTGAGGGCCCGACCCGAATGGGTGCGGCGTTTTGCGGCGCGCGGAGCATTCTGCGACGACCGATTCGAGCGGCGAAAGAACATGGGGCACCTCCGATGCGGATGTTTTTATGGCTTTTTTGCGGGGTGTCGCCGAGGATCCGGAGGGCGAGGCCTCGAGGTCATCGTTCCCACCACCTCTGACGCTCTTCATATGCCGCAAACGGCGTGCCGATATCAGACGCCGTATCGCCCGCGGAGTAAACTGGGGATGGGCGCATATTTCCGGTCGCCGGAGGCGAGCGGCCATCACACCACGCAGGAAGGAGCAGATGATGAACAAGATGATGCAGCACACGACGGTTCGAAGGACGGCCTGCGGGCTCGTCGGCCTGGCGATCATGAGCACGGCGGCGGCCGTGGCCTGGGCGCGCGGCGGCCACGGCGGCGGGCATGGCGGACACCATGGCGGGCATCACAGCGGCCATCACGGCCACACCGGCCACCATCACCACTCAACGCACCGGCACTCGAGCCATCACGCCCACCATCACACCCACTTCGGCAACCACGATCGCCCCTTCTCGCGCGGCTGGTATGGACGCCACGCAGGCGCGTGGGGCGGCGGCTGGGGCTGGGGGAACCCCTGGCACACCGCCGGCTGGGGCAACGCAGCTGGGTGGGTGGGGCTCGGTGCCGCCGCGGCCCCGGCGTGGCGCGGCTACGGCCCCGTGGGCACCACGATCTACGACACCGACCACGAAGACCTCGAGGCTCCCGCAGCCCAGTTTGCCGAGGGGCGAAACATCTCGGAGGCCGAAGTGGCGGCCGAATCGAAGGAAGCCCGGGAACTCGCCGCAAAGGGGCAGGCGGAGCCAGCGAAGGACGCGGCGTTTCTGCCGCTCGGCGTGTTCACGCTCGCGCCGGAAAACCAGACCGAGGCCACGGCCATGCTTCAGCTCGCGCTCGGCAAGGACGGCGTGCTTCGCGGCACCTATCACGACCTGCTCGGCAACGCCGATCATCCGATCCACGGGTCGGTCGACAAGGCGACGCAACGCGCGGCGTGGACGTTTGGCACGCACGGCAAGGTGACGTTTCAGACGGCGCTGCCCGTGCTCACCGAACCATCGGGCCCGGTGTCGGTGCACTACGAAAACGGCCAGACGCGGCAATGGGTGCTCGCCCGGTATGACCACGAGCCCGGTGACGACGATCCTGCCGCGGAGTAGGCCGGGCCCGCCGCCTCACCACCGCCAGGAGAGCCCCGAGCCGCCGAAGAAGTCGGCCGCCGCCTCGTTGAGGCCGACGGCCGCGTGGATGTCGAGCTGCAGGTTCGGCAGCAGGAACCAGTGCAGCCCGCCGTGGGAGTAGGCCTGCTGCGGCACGCCCACGCCGCCCGCCTGCGCGAAGATCACGAACTCGTTGAAGAGCATCACCCGCGGCCCGACGTCGTATTCGAAGTTGAAGGTCTGCAGGTATTCGGTGTAGTAGCCCGGCGCATCCAATCGCTTTTTGCAATGACTCCAGCAGGTGTTTTGGGAATCCCGGCCGCTCCCGATCCCAGCCGGGCGGTGCACCGAACCCTCCCCGGGTGTAGTGTACGTGTGTTTACTTACTCTGCCACGTCCCGGGTGCCCGCATGGTCGCCTCGCTTGCCGCGTTTCCGGCGCGGCCGTCCCCGCGTCCGCACGCCGGCCCCGCGCCGTCTCGCCGCTACGAGCGACGCCGTCCCGAGAAGACGCCGCTCTACAAGATCGTGGCGGAGTGCCTCGAGAGCTGGCTCGCGGATCGCTCAGCCCGCGAGCACCCCGTCGCGGCATACGTCGAAGAGGAGTTTCGCGGGTATCTCACGTGCGGGCTGCTCTGCTTCGGATTCGCCCGCGCTCTCTGCACACGGTGCCCGCAGAAGTTCGTCGTCGCCTTCTCGTGCAAGCGGCGGGGCGTGTGCCGGGACCGGCTGAGCCGGGCCAGGCAGCCATGGGAACCCTTGGCGTTCCCATCGGCTGCCTGGCAGGACGGGGCCATGGATGGCCCGCCCTGCCTATGGCCAGCCCCGCCGGTGCCCGTGCGACAGTGGGTGATTTCACTGCCGAAGCGAAGGCGCTCACGCTAGCGGTTGCGGGGGTTTCTCGCAGATCGGCCCAAGGCCGTTCCTGCGGTATTGCGCCCGGCCGCCCTTCGCACTCGAACGGCTCTCCGTGATCTTTGGCGCCGACGGCCGCATCGCTCGCATCCGCTACGTGATGCCCAGGCACTGGGTCATTCTTTGGGCCGCCACCTGGGTCGGGCCAGGCCGGAAGCGAAAGTCGACCCTGCCGGGGGCGGGCGGCGTCATCGAGCTCTCACCGTTTGAGTTCCTCGATCGGCTTGCGGACCTGATCCCGCAGCCGAGGAAGCACCGGCACCGCTACCACGGCGTCTTTGCGCCGAATCACAAGCTAAGGCGAGCCGTCACGGCGCTGGCGGTCGGGAACGTCGGCAAGCGGCGGGATGCCGCGACCGGCGGGCGTGCGACTGGCGGGCAACCCACGGAAGGCTGCTGCAACGCGAATCAAAAGCCCCGCTCGCACGACACCTCCCGGATTGCGTGGGCGAAACTGATGGCGCGGGTGGGGGAGGAGTTTCCGCTGGAGTGCCCGGAGTGCGGCGGCGACATCCGGCTGATCTCGTTCATCACGGAGCCGGGGGAGACGGTCGGCAGGAGCCGGCTCCCTTCGAACCGGAGGTTCGCAAGCGGGCACTGGCCACGATGGCATTGCCCGCGTAAAGCAGCACCTCCGCCCATCTCTCCCGCTCGCGGGCCGCCCACCGACTGGGGCGAACTCGTGCAGGTCCACGACGACCGAGCAATCTTTCAGTCATCGCCCGACGAGCTCCCCGCGATCGACATCCACAGCCTCTGATCGGTGCCGGACGCCGGGTCACGACAAAGCCGCGAGGCGGCCGGACTCGGAGAGACTCCGCGCCGACACGAGAAAAACGCCACTTCAGTGGGGGAAGGGGGCCCGTCCAGGGAGCCGCTTTCCGGGCCGGGGCTGCCTCAGGAGGCGAGAGCAACACGCTCACGAGCCGCTCATCCGTCGGCCGAAGCTTGCTGAAGTGCCATTGGCCGGGCTATCCTTCGACTGGGTCGACCTGGTGCGCCTGGCGATCGACCGGATGGCCGCGATGCCGGAGGCCGACGCATGCTGAGCCTCGCCCCGTCCCCGACGATCTTCTTCCACACCGACGCCACCGACATGCGCAAGAGCTTCACCGGGCTCTGTGGCTTGATCCGCGGCGTCTTCGGCGACGACCCCGCCGACGGCAGCCTGTTTCTGTTCGTCAACAAGCGGCGTGACCGGATCAAGGCCCTCTGGTGGGACGGCGACGGCTTCGTGCTCTGGTACAAGCGGCTCGAACAGGGCGGCCGTGAGAAGCGTGTGCGGATCGACACGACGCAGTTGGCGATGATCCTCGGCGGCGTGCGCCTCGAGACGGCGCGACGACGCAAGCGGTTCAGTCGCGCGAGCTGATCGAAGTGCGATCACGTTTGGCACGCGATTATTTTTCGT
>Ga0214923_10007825_pt1 | contig 11547 bp, 15 predicted proteins | sample LL1510_MetaG_FD_177993 | JGI IMG/M metagenome (GOLD analysis project Ga0214923, IMG submission 177993) | Freshwater microbial communities from Lake Lanier, Atlanta, Georgia, United States - LL-1510 | ecosystem: Environmental > Aquatic > Freshwater > Lake | place: USA: Georgia | collected... | reverse complement strand
TCGGAAGACGAGATTCTCCTCCAACAAAAAACCCCCACCTTTCGGGTGAGAGTCTTGTTGTTTGACAAACAACTTCAATTATCGGGTCATTCCACGATTTCGTATTGGTCTTCACCATCAATCAAACCAAGTTCTCTCCCATTATCCCAATTAACTACGATAATGGGGGGAGTACCACCATTCGTTCCCCCGATACGAAAAACCATACCCATTGAACCCTTTTTAATGGGGTTGGGGTCATTTTCCATATCGGAAATTTCGTTTGAAATAAGACGAACTCTTTTTCCGATTAAATAATCTTTACTCATAATAAAAGGGTTTAAGGTTTAACACTACAAATATAAGGATAAATGTATTACCTACAACCCCTGACACAAAATTGTGGATAACTTTTTTCCGACCACCCCGTGGGTCTCGGAAATTTGTCTGGAATGTATTCATTGTTGTAACAATAGACACACAAGAAGAAAGGGGAAGACACCTCGGAATTTTGTCTGGAATCTATTCATTGTTGTAACAATAGACACACACTTTTTTCCAGACAAAATTTCACCAGTCAGACCAGTTCCGTTTCCAATCTCCACAAACAAAAAACCCCCACCTTTCGGTGAGGGTTTCTTGATAAGAAAAGTTAATTACAACCTTTTCCTACAATCAAGGATTCTACCATAAAGTGTCCAATTCACTCTCCATTCCGACTTCACTTCCGAGTGTTCAATAGGAACAACTTTGATGGATTCTTTACGGATGTGTAATAACCACTCACGAAAAGAAAGAGGTTGATGAGGATATGTTATCATAATTGGTTTGGTTTAACGATACAAATATAAGGATAAATGTATTACCTACAACCATTGACATAAAAAAATTTATCCACAACAACCATCACACCTGTCGGTGATTTGAAATTTGTCTGGAATTCCGTAACACAATAAAAGTGTCATACACCTCATATCAACTTCTCCTGAGTCTCGTGTCAATTTTTGTCTGGATTCCGTAACATAACAAAAGTGTCATACACCCTTTTCCAGATAAAATTCACATGAACCCATCTGTCCCGATTCCAATGACCACCAAACAAAAAACCCCCGAACAATTAAGTCCGAGGGTTTCGTTTTTGTTGAACCACTTTTACAATAGTTTTAGTAGTTCCGATTTTGCGGTTTCAGTAATTTCTTTACTACTTCCCCCAATGTGGAATGTAATTTGTTCATCATCTCCGATTGGTCGATATTCTTTCCAGTCGTAAATTGTGAATACATCACCATTGACCTCTAATGTAAAGTCATAGTTAGTTTTATCACTTCCATCATTTTGTTCATTGTAAGAATTAGGAAACAATGACTTCAATTTACCAACATTCGTGGTAATTGTGGTTCCGTGGAATGAGGTTCCACCTGGACTTTTACGAGTGTAACTAATCATAAGAATTGGGTTTAAGGTTTAACGATACAAATATAAGGATAAATGTATTACCTACAACCATTGACATAAAAAAATTTATCCACAACAACCATCACATCTGTCGGTGATTTGAAATTTGTCTGGAATTCCGTAACATATGTATTACTACCACCACCCGTGAGTCCCGTGTTTATTTTGTCTGGAATTCTCACATCATAACAAAAGTGTCATACACCCTTTTCCAGATAAAATTCACCTGAACCCATCTGTCCCGATTCCAATGACCACCAAACAAAAAACCCCCACCATTTCTGATGAGGGTTCTCTTACTCCTTTGTTTTGTGTTACTTATTTTCCGTAACACAATCTTTGTTCCATTTGAAAAAGAAACCATTGTTCTTTGGTGTTGGGATAAAGGTTAAGAACTCCACCTTTTCCCTAACATATTCCACACTCAAAGTCGTATCTTTACTTTCACCCGTTTCGTGGTCAATTCCCAAAATCAATCCGTTTCCACTAATCGGTTCTTTCATACCTTCAAACATAAAAAATCCGTTATCATAGTTTTCGGTTCGGTATAGTCCTTCCTCATCAACATAAATGTCGTCTTGTTCAAAAAAACTAACAACCTCAAACATTTCACAACGAAGGTGTCCATACATACTTGGTAATGAACTACCATTGTTGTCTTTTGTTACCATTACTTCGGTAACACTACGATTCACAACATCAATCAAAATTCCTTTTTCCATAATTTTTAAGGGGTTTAGGTTTAACGATATAAAGGTAATACATAATTCATTACACACAACCCCCTACCCAATAAAAAGTTATCCACATTCGGAAACCCGTCCATCCCGTGTCGTGTGAAATTTGTCTGGATTCCCTACCACGAGATAAGTGTCATACACCCTTTTCAAAAAAATTAACAACCTTGTCGTCCTTCCGCAATTTTGTCTGGATATTCCTACCACCATAATAAGTGTCATACACCTTTTCCAGACAAAATTCCCCGATGGTCTTCGTCCCCACATTTTCCCTAAATAAAAAACCCCCACCTTTCGGTGAGGGTAAACTCGGTACCTTGGTCTACAAAGTAGGGGTAATGGAGTTTAGAATCTTTGAGGTTTCAACTTCTTACTCTTAATGTAGTTTTTAATGTCTACATATAACATAATGAAGAACATTTTTATTCCCATACAAGATAGAAGGAACATTCCGATTTGGTTATCAACGGGGATATTCCAAGTAAACGATACCCACATAAAGTAGATTACAAACCCGATGATTACGATGTAAGGAAAAAACTTTTTCATAAGACTTTTTTTTTAATTGGTTTAACGATATAAAGGTAATACAAAAACTCTTACATACAACCCCCTACCCAAAAAAAAGTTATCCACATTCGGAAACCATCTCCTGAACTTCCGCAATTTTGTCTGGATTTTCCCAAAGTGTAATACACCTTTTCAAAAAAATTAACAACCCCGAACCCCGTCTGTCCCATGTAAAATTTGTCTGGATTTTTATAACACAAGATAAGTGTCATACACCCTTTCCAGACAAAATTCCTCATCTCGTCATCTCTTGTCAAACTCCTCTAAAACAAAAAACCCCTACCTTTCGGTAGGGGTTATCCAACCTACGAATTGAGGTTTCGTTCAAGGACATCTTTCCGTAACACCAATTGATAATGATGAGGTCTTCTCGTTTCTTCAAGAATTTCAAACTTATCCTTATCAACAATCAAACCAAGTGTCCGACCATTATCCCACTCCACATTGAGAATACCACAACCATAGTGGTATATCGTTCCTATTGTATTAGGTTCAATAGGATTGGGGTCATTTTCCATACTGATACAACGAACTCGTTTACCGATGGACTCTTCAAGAACTAAATCAAGTAACAACATAAAAAAGGGTTTAAAGGGTTTAACAATTCAAATATACAAAAAGATTCATTACCCATAACCACCTGACCAATAAAAAGTTATCCACATTCCGAAACCTCTCCATCCCGTGTCGTTGGAAATTTGTCTGGATTTTTTATGTGGAAAACCCACCTGTCGTCCTTTCGCATTTTTGTCTGGATTTCCCCACCAACATTGAAAGTGTCATACACCACTTCTCACCTGGGATGTCAATTTTTTGTCTGGATTTCCATAACACAAGATAAGTGTCATACACCATTTCCAGACAAAATCCCACCTGAACCACCTGACTATCAGATTTTGATAAAACAAAAAACCCCCACCTTTCGGTGAGGGTTTTGTAACACAAGGTTAAACAGGGGTCAATAGTTAAACCTTTGTTCCCTCCGTACAACGAGACAATCCCGTGTGAATTGTAGGGACATCGTGTCCGAAGTAAGACACCCACAACAATCGTGGGAACAACCACACGAGTAACGATACCCGTTTGGGGAAACCCCGTAAGGGTTTTGATTCTCCTCATTGTGACGGGAAACGAACTCCTTTAAGACCCCAATCCTACGAGGGGTCAAATGTGACCTATCAAAGTCACGGGTAAGGATTACTCTATCATCGTCCGAATCAACGGACACCAACCAAGTTTTTTTCATAATAAAGGGTTTAACTATTCAAATATACACATAAATCCATAATACACAACCTTTTACATAAATAAGTTATCCACATTTTCATAACACAACACGAACACCGAGTGGGGGGTTGAATTCTGTCTGGATTCTTTATGTGTAACACCCACTTGTCAACCTTGTCGTCCTTCCGCATTTTTATCTGGATTTCCATAACACAAGATAAGTATCGTACACCTTTTAGTGACGAACCCTTCTCACCTGGGATACAATTTTTTGTCTGGATTTCCATAACACAAGATAAGTGTCATACACCTTTTCCAGACAAAATCCCACCTGAACCACCTGACTATCAGATTTTGATAAAACAAAAAACCCCCACCATTTCTGATGAGGGTCTTTGAGGATTCGTGAAATAGACCTATATCCGTGTAGGTCTATTCTTTCTTGATACCAATTCTTTTCGTATCATAACCAATAACGAAAGTGATATCATTACCAAAAAGATGACAATCAAACCGATGATGAACCGAGATTCCTCTATGTGATAGAAGAGTATCGAACCGAAGATAATTACCATCAAATTCAAAACGAGGTTTCCGATAAGGTGTTTCATTTTAAAAGGGTTTAAGGGTTAAATGAACACACAAATATAAGGATAAAATCATTACCCACAACCCTTGACACAATTTTTTTTTTCACCACGACATCACCTGTCGTCTCCGTGTTTATTTTGTCTGGAATCTATTCATTGTTGTAACAATAGACACACACTCTTTTCCAGACAAAATTTCACCAGTCAGACTGGTCCAACTCCTGAGTTACTCCTTTGAAATTCCAGACAAATTTTCCGGCCGAGATACCCTGAGATTTTCCATCATAACGAAAATACCATTCACCATTTTCCAGACAAATTTTCCTACCGGGATGTCCTGAGGAACTCTTCTCAAACAAAAAACCCCCACCTTTCGGTGAGGGTCTTTGAACAACAAAGAAGGGGTCAATTCCCACTCTTCTCTTTAATCAACTCTTGGACTTGTCTCCAATACTTCGGTAAACGAGAACCACACTTCTCAAGGTGTTTTTGGTTGAGGTGGTTACCCCGTAGAACCCAACGAGAACAATAAGATAGGTAACGAGAATCGGGTCCGTTAAAACCGATACCATTGAACTCACGAGTCTGACCTGTGGTCTGTTCATCGGAGGTCTGTCTTTGATAGAGAACCACGAGAGTCCTCTCTATCCACCTTTGGTTGGTACGGAGGTTGGTTTGGATTTGTTCTTTGGTGTACATAGGGTTAAGGGTTTAAGTGAAACAAAAAGAACAAACAAATATAACGATAAACACATTACCTACAACCACCCACACAAAAAATTAATCAACATTCTATCCACCCCCGTCAGGGGTTTGGAAATTTGTCTGGACCCCCCTACCATAGAGGGGTGTAGAGGGGTGTACCCCCTCCCCCCTCCCGTATCCCCCCTTATATACCCCCTTTTGGTCGTTTGTGGAGGGGGGACAATGCCAAAAGCGAAATTTCCGGAAAAAATTTGTGGAACTTCGGAGGGGGTCAATTTCAAAAAAAAATTTTCCAGAAATTTTTGGAAAATTAGATTATTTATTTTATATTTTAATATTATGGGAAAACATTGTACGTCTAAAGTTAATGAATCGGAAATTTTAAATCTCCATTCAAAAAATCATAGTGTAAGTGAAATTTGTGAACTTCTCAACATTACCGAATATTTTGTATCAAAAACATTAAAAAAAAATGGTTTAAAAGGTGGAACCAAAATAGATAGGTTAAAAAACAAATATCCTGATATTATAGAATCATATAAGAGAAACGGTAAATTATCAACCGTGGCTAAAGAGTTTAATGTAAGTGAAAATATAGTAGAAAAAATACTGGATTTACATCAAATACAAAAAAAGACGCGTCACATCGTACAATTAAATGTTAATGATATTGTCAATTATTATGAAAAAACTCGTAGAGTCAAAGACGTTGCTCAAAAATTTAGGGTATCTAATCGTACAATATTAAAAATCCTACATTCCAATAATGTAAGGGTATCTGTAATTCCATATACGGAAGAACAAATAATAGAAAAATATATGGAACTAAAGACGATAGATTCCACTTATAAGTTTTTAGGGATTTCTGAAGGTGTTGTTCGACAAACACTAAAAAAACATAATATAGAATTACAATTTTTAAAGAGATATAAAATTGGGGACGTTTTCGGTAAACTTACAATTATAGAAGAGATTGGACCAAAAATTACTAATGGTGGTAATAAAAGAAGACAATTTGTACTAATATGCGAGTGTGGTGAAAAAGTGGTTCGTAATTCATTAAAATTATCGGAAGGTAAATCACAGCATTGTTGATGTGTCACTCAACATAGAAAAAAAGAAAATGAAGAAAAAAAAAGGATTAAACAGGAAGACCTTCAAAGAAAATTAGAGATTCGTGAAGAGAAAAAACGAAACCATATCCCTAAAGAAAAAAAATCCCACAGATATGTAGTTGGGTCAGTTCGAGGTAAATTAACCATACTATCAATAACCGATGATGGGGATTGGAAGACTCGTATGGTTACAGTACAATGTGAGTGTGGTACAATCAAAGAAACAAGTATGTCCAATATGTATTCAATTAAATCTTGTGGTTGTTTACAAACAATTAATAGAGTAAAGGTTAGTACTAAACACGGACTTGCACCGAAAAAAGATGAATATCAACGTAAATGGTATGATAGATGGAGAAGTATGATTAGGAGATGTCACAATCCTATATCAAAACCATATATGAATTATGGAGGAAGAGGTATTATCGTATGTGACAGATGGAGAGAACCTAATGGTGTTGGATGTAAAAATTATATAGATGATATCCATAACATTTTAGGTCCCCAACCAAGTCCCGAACATAGTTTAGACAGAATTAACAATGATGGGCCTTATGAAATAACTAATTTAAGATGGGCAACCAATTCTGAACAAGTTAAAAATCAAAGACGAAACATAAAAAAATAATTTTGGAAAAAATCTGGAAATTCGACTTCACCCCCTATTTCTGAAAAAAAAATTTCCGGAAATTTTTGGGGAAAATCGATATTTATATAAAAAAACAAAATGAACAGAAGTTACAGCAAAATTAGACACATCAAACAATCAAATATTCTTTTAGAACAAAGATTGGTAAATGAAAATACATTGGGGTTATCGGATGATATGTTGATACAGTTACGTAAATCTAATGGTATTTCTGAACTTATGTTAGACAAACAAAGTTGGGAATCTTTATATATCAAATATGGTGACGAATTATTAAAAGGGGACCCGAGAACCGTTAGTTATGAAGATTTTGACCAAGAAATTAAAAACACCGGAGAAAGAGCGATAGAAAAACATCGTTCCATGTATGAAAAAATGAAATCTGTATCACATAAAAGTAGAAATATAAAAAGTAGCGATTTTCAAACAACGTTTAATCGTTATAAAGATATGTTTGACAAATAAAAACACAATCATGAAAAAAAGAACATTGACATTAACGGAGGAGTTAAATGAGATAAAGAGGGTAATGAAACAATTATTAAATGAAAATGAAAATAATGTCCCCATCAATCAAAGAAAAGACATAATAGACGTGGACCCTAGGTATTGGAATATCTATCATGATAAGTCAGGTAGCGGTGACAATGGTGGTAAATTTTATGGGGAAGCCGATTCATTTGAATTCACTGGTGAATATTCAAGTCCATATGGTAATTTATTTGGAGTAAGTGTAAAAACAAAAAAAGATGGTGTTGATTATATGGAATTGGAATTGGGTTTTGATATTGAGATAACATATTATCAACCTGCATTAAGAAGTAGAGATTATTATCAACCAGATGACCCGGGGGAAGTTGATTTTGACATTATATTGGTTGAAGGAACTTCATCACTTATTTCTGATGAAAATGGAGAAAAAAATAAATTATCCGAAGAAGAATTGGAAATCATTAACAGAGATAGAGAAATAATGGATAATGTTCGTGATATGGAAGCTGTAAATGAACTTGCGTGGGACGAGGCCGATGCTGGTAAGGAACAGGAACCCGACTATGACAAATACGATGATGATTTTTAAATAAAACCAACCGAATGATTTAAACCCCCTTTTAAGGGGGTTTTTTATTTGTTCAAACTATTTATCGTTAATATGAATCTGCAAGAAAACATATCAAGAATAAAAGAGATTATTGGTTTTGACAATAAAAAAATATTAAACGAACAAGTTGAAGGAATTGACCAATTTATTTCTGAAATTATTGAACAGTACCCCATTTTTGATTATTATCCCGAATGGTCAGAAAAATTAAAAAGTGACATTGAAAAAAGTGGATGTCAAAAAATAGAATTTACCGAATTTAGTGGTGAGTTTAATTCAGCGGCCGGAGCGGCATACTCGAATGGTGTATTAATCAATAAAAGATTATTGCGAGATAGATTGGGATTTCTTTTATTTTGCGTGTTTCATGAATTGGCGCATCAATATCAATTTAGAAAATACGGAGCAGAGGTATTATATGATATGTACAATGATGAAAAAAATATAGATGAGGCAGCAAAATATCTATATAATATAGAAATAATTGCCGATGAATTTGGCGCAAGAAAAGTTAGAGAATATGTTAAAATAGGGGTTATCGGTAAATTTTATGTTGCCCCCAAAATTTATAAAAATATACCAATAAGTGTACTTGTTGGCTTTATTAAAGATACTCGAGAAAAAATAAAACAAGAATACCCCGACGGAACCATAACCAAAGAACAAATTTCCGAACTTATTTATAACACGATAAAATCAAAAACAAACAACCTTGAATAACAAACAACTATTGCAAAAATATGTGGATACCGGTGTTCAATTGCCCGAATACCAAGTCAGAAGTTTACCGGAAAACTTAAAGAACACTTATATTAGAAAAAGATTAATTGCGGTTGAACAAGCTGGTCGTGGTTTGGAAGATTATGAATTTAAATTATTAACACCAGAACAACAAATTCAATATGTAATGAAAATGGCGGAAAAAAGTTGGGGTATTTCAGATAAACAATTTGAACCATTAACACCAGACCAAAGATTTCAATATGTAATGAAAAGAGCGGAAAAAGGTTATGATATTTTAGATTATAAATTTAAATTATTAACACCAGACCAACAAATTCAATATATAATGAAAAAGGTGGGAATGGGTTATGATATTTCAGATGAACAATTTGAATTATTAACACCAGACCAAAGATTTCAATATGCAATGAAAATGGTGGAAATGGGTTATTATATTTCATATGACCAATTTGAATTATTAACACCAGAACAACAAAAAATATTTAAAGATAAAGGTGGAGAAGTTTTTTAAATTATGAATAACAAACAACTATTGCAAAAATATGTGGATACTGGTGTTCAATTGCCTGAATACCAGGTCAGAAGTCTGCCAGATAATTTAAAAAATACCTATATCAGGAAAAGGTTAATTGCGATTGAAGATTCACGAAGCGAATTGGATGATTATGAATATGGATTATTAACACAAGAACAAAAAATTGATTATATCATGAAAGTTTCGGGATATGGTTATAGTATATCATATAAACAATTTGAACCATTAACCCCCGACCAAAGATTTCAATATGCAATTAACATGGTAGAAAATGGTTACAATATCACAAATAAACAATTTGAATTATTAACACCAGACCAAAGATTTCAATATGCAATGAAACTAACAGAAAACCCTCATTATCTTCCTATTTTTAGATATCAATTTGAATTATTAACACCTGAACAACAAAAGGTATATAAGGATAATGGTGGTCAAGTGGGTATCTGGTAAACAAAACACAAAATATTTATAAATTATGAAACAAACATTAAACGAAGAGATTCAAAGAGTCAGAGAAATAATGGGATTAAAACCCATCATTATTGAATCACGACAATCCGAAGAAATTTCATTAAATTTTTTAAAAAAGAATGGTATTGAAAGGGTGGAAGATATTGTAAAAGAATTTGTTTCGGGTGACCAATCAACCAATCAAAAAAACATTCCAATAATGGCTTATCTTTATGTTTTGGAAAATAGAAAATCGGGTTCACCTAACATTAGACAAATTATTAATATTGTTAATGAATATAACGAACTTTTAAATAATAGAAGAATAACCCCCATACAAATAACAAAAAATGGTTTGGCCATTGGTGAACAAACTTTTAACGATTATCTAAAATTTGCGGAACATATTCATGGTCTTTCAAGCACCAAAACGGGAGAATATAAACTTAGTTCCGAAGAAATTTCATCATTTATACCTGAAAAAAAACCAATGTGGAGTGGAAATAATATTGATATATATGAGGGAAATAATGTCGGTAAATGTATTGCATACTCTCAAGGAGGTTTAATACCAGAAAAAACATATAGCTTTTGTATCGGAAAACCTGGTGAATTAAATATGTATAAATCATATAGAGACACACAAAGTTCCACTTTTTATTTTATTGTTGATAGAAACAAGTTTAAAACTGATGAAAATGGACAAGTTAATTTGGATGACCCATTACATATGGTTGTTTTTGATATGTCAGACATGGGTCCCATATTAACCGATGCAGATAATAATACAGGAAATATCGCTGAGTATGGCAAGGATGAAAAAGGTTATATTAATTATCTTAAAGAAAAGGGCGTTCCAGTTGATAAATTGTTGATTAACAGACCAAAAACCGAACAAGAAATATATGAAGATAATTTATTGGGCAAAAAAAATCCAGATTTATCTTGGTTTATAAATTTGGATAATCCAAATAACCCAAATTATAGAAAACCTGAATTAGAACCGGGTGAAACTCAAAATAATTATTATAAATACGCATATATCGGTAGAGGACATGTGTTAAGTGACGAACAATTTGATTTTCTAATGGGAAAATCATAAACAACTTTAACGATATTTATATTATAAAATATAAACATTATGTATAAAAATTTTAGTTTAAACGATAATGAAAAAAAAGAGATTATGGAAATGCATAAATCTCATGGTTATAAAAAACCAATAAACGAACTTAGGGGTGAAATGTTCTATGGAGAAGAAGGTCACCATGAAGATATTCCACGTAATATTGAAATTAGTAGAAGTGACTTATCAATGGTGGTTGCGATTGCAAGAAAATGGTGTGAAGGGAAAGATAATTTTCCCGATTGTCAAGAAGTTGATAATTTATATCGCCAACATCAATTATTTATGTAAAACAATAAGATATTTATAGATATGAAAAAAATAAGACTAACCGAAAGCGAACTTATTAGATTGGTTCAACAAATCGTTTCAGAACAACCGACAATTGCAAATTTAAATACCCAAAGACAAGCAGGTAACCAAGCAGCAATGCAAAGAGCGGTAAAAGGTGTTCCTGCGCCTGGTACATTTGCACCAAAACCACCATTAAATACAGGTACTTATAAACCACTGCCCTCTCCTGAAGCAATGAGGTCTGATTTTGAAAAAACAGCATCACA